>Ga0255368_10311_pt1 | contig 11805 bp, 13 predicted proteins | sample ANMaggSeSYBR01E6_FD_182094 | JGI IMG/M metagenome (GOLD analysis project Ga0255368, IMG submission 182094) | Sediment cell enrichment communities from methane seep in Santa Monica Basin, California, United Staets - ANME aggregate JGI... | ecosystem: Environmental > Aquatic > Marine > Cold seeps >...
ACAAAGGATTGGAGAATCTGGGCGCTAGCGGTAGTGAATACGGAAAGAATGACGCATTCCGCAATTCATCAGGCACAAGCCCGGCGCGAAGCATCTGCGTTGGCCAAAAACCCCACACAAGTATCGATATCATGAATACACCGGCAAATATAATTAGAGAATGCCGGTTAATCCTATTCAATACAGTCAGGAGAGCTCCCTGAGGCTTGATCATGATCAGGAGTGGACCCAAGCTCGCAGGAAGCATCAGGCCATATAGGACTAGAGCATCGAGTTGCGCCAGCACTATGACAAATATGAAAGGGGCCGATGCGGACATCGCAAGCAGCTTGGCGGGGGATCGAAGGAATAGAGCGATTGCAATAATTGATAGCAGCGCTATCGCCACTCCACCCCATCGTTCAGGTAATAGAGCCAGAGGATAGAGGAGCACGAAGGTCCAGGGGGGATTGAGGATACCTGCAACTTGGTATGGATTCGTAAGGGAGAGGGCCGCTGGTCGAAAGAAAAACCGCCAATCTCCATAGGAGACCGGAAAATAGTAAAGGGCTACCACCAGACACCCAAGCAAAAAAAACGATGCTATTCCGCGGCTGTACGCTAGAATACGCGGCTTGGTGAGCAGAATTGCCATGACCTCCTCCAGGACTCTGCATTCCTTTGATCGTATCCCGAGGCATAACAAATGTATAGGAGTATTGCCCATATATTATTCAGAAAAAGGGGGAAAGAGGAAATCTAAGATATTCTTTCGATAAGAGCAGATATCAAAGTAACGAAGAAATCAAAAAGCAGTTGATGGAAATAATCGCAAATTTGTAGTCTTTACAATTACTAAAGAAGGACCTGGATTCAACTACCAAGTGCAACAACGGGCGAATGATTAAAGAATACTTGATTTGGTGATTTGAATCCAAGACATTTTCTAGGCCGGTTGTTGAGTCTCTCCATGACGAATTCGATTTTAGCCTCAGTGATCGTTGTGAAGTTACACTTCTTCGGAAAGTACTGGCGAACGAGACCATTCATATTTTCATTCGTGCCTCGCTCCCAGGAAGAGTAGGGATGAGCAAAATAGGCATCAGTATTCAAATCTTTGGCGATACGCTCATGGTCCGCAAACTCCAGGCCATTATCCGCCGTACTCGTATGGGTTCGGACCGGCAGCGACTTCATGAGCTCGATAACAGCATCCGCCACAGCTTGAGCTGTCTTGCGTTCTACCTTTCTCAGGAGAGCCAACCGAGACTTTCGCTCCGTAAGCGAGACGATGGCATGACGATGTCCTTTTCCGATAATCGTATCTACTTCCCAATCACCCAGGCGTTGACGGGTATCAACGATAGCAGGCCGCTCGTCGATACTCACTCTGTTCTTGATCTTTCCACGCCTGTCATAGCTCCCATAGCGCTTCCTGCGCTTCTTCTGGCATCGTAGGTGACGATGGAGATCTCCTCCCGCATGTTTATCCATGAGAATGTACTGGTAGATCCATTCATGGCTGATCCGGAGACCGTAGTTCGCCTTGAGACAATCCGACACTTGCTCCGGGCTCCATTCCTGGCGGATCAACGCTTCGATCAAGATCCAGGTGGAAGCTTCTATGCGATACCAGGCTTTCTTGCGTTTGTTCAAAGCAAACTGATGAGCCTGCTTGGGTCGATATCCTTTCAGTCCACGATTGCGCCTCAGTTCTCTGCTGATCGTGGATTTGTGAACCTTCATGTGGTGGGCAATTTCCGATTGTATATGTCCTGCTTTCAGAAGTACGTAAATCTGGTATCTTTGTTCATGGGTAAGCTGCGTGTAGGTTCTCACCTGTGCTCCTTTGACTTTGGTCGGTTTAAGAAGTACAGATGCTACTGCAGCTTACCTCTTATTCCAACCTTCAAAGTTGCACTTGAGAGTTGAATCTAGCGGACTTTACAAAAAAAGCGTTGGCACAAAACGCTCTATTTTAAACGTTATTTAGTGGGCCCGGTAGGAATCGAACCTACGACCAACCGGTTATGAGCCGGCCGCTCTTACCACTGAGCTACGGGCCCTCCTCTATAATTTTAGCAGACCCCCGCCGAAGTCGGAAGTCTTTCTTCAATAATTCTTTGCGACAGGGAAATCAAGTTTATTAGGTATGGGGTAAGAACAGGCAGGCCTCTCCTGCCCGATATGCATACAGGTGCCGGGGGTACCTAATTCAGGATGTGCACCTGTGGCTTGAGAGGCACGCGCGCGATGATGTCCTTGAAGTCATTCTCGGTGATCTGGTCATCGGGCTTGTCGATCAAACAGCGGCACATTGCCTCGATGACGTTCGTGCCGAAAGAGCGCCCCTCCATGCGAGGGGTGTTCGTCACCAGGACATGCAGATTACGCTTTTGCAGCTCCTCGACATTCTTCGCCGTGGTGGTGTTGGTGATGATAATCTTTCCGCTCAGGTCGTCGGGCAGGTTGGACCAGATCTGCAGGAAGTCGCCGGCGATGACATCCGCCTCCTCGTAGAAACGGCTGTACTTCTTGGAGGGCTCCTTCTCCTGTTCCGCACCCACGGGGTAGAGCCAGCGGAAGGGAAGCAGTGTCATGATGGGCAGAAGCATGACCGCCATGATGTGCACGGTGCGGATGCTGTGGATGGGGAGGGGGATGTCAAGCGCGAACATGAAATCGCCGAAGATCATATCACAACCGGCATCGACGAGCGCCCTCGCCAGGCCGTAGCGGTCTACGGCTGTCGTACTGAGAGCTTTTTTGCCGCGCAGGTCATATCCCTGCTCTTGGAGCGCCTGTATCGCCAGCGGCGCGAGGAGATGCTTGATGCCGTTGCCATCCCCCACCTTGGAGATCTTTATCGCTTCGCGGATTCGCTTGATCTCGCGGAAATAATAGCGCCGACAGTTCACCCACAAATAGAATTCCGCCCCACCTACTCCAAAGGCGTCCACCTCGCCGTCGTTGTCGCGGTACATCTGGACGTAGCGATCAAAATCGCCGTCCGTGCCCTGGCGGCTGAGCCAGAAATGTTCCCCCATGAACTCGGCTTCCGTGGAGTGATCTCGGGTTGTGGAGCCCAAGCTGACGCTTAGCACTTTCTTCAAGGTGTGTCCTTCCTCCAAAAAAATAGGATAGCGCGGTCTCAATGCCTTCACAACTTGAGGGAATGACTTTTGCCGCCTATTTCCCAGTTGGTCTGCCCTCTCGGGAAAAACTTAAGCCACTATGCCCAATTTAGTAAAAGTTGAATTACTTTCAATTCCACAAAAAAACAACCGCCCGGAGGCGGTTAGGAGCGGGCGACGGGATTCGAACCCGTGAATGTCAGCTTGGAAGGCGTGTGTGCACCCGAGCTGAGCGACCGACTCAAGCCTAGATGCAGCTTGCTTCTAGCTGTGGACACAAAAGGAGTCCACCATGTTCACAGCGAAAAAGCGCAACACATCCCCATCTCAAACCTTCAACGATTTGTACCAAGATTTCTACAACCAGCGGGTATCTAGTCAAGTCTCGGAAGGGACGCTGGGCATCTACGAGTATACCGCCAAGCCTTTTTGCTCATGGGCAGATGACCAAGGGTTTGATCCCTCCACTGTCGAGCGCAGACACGTAAGAGCATACATTGCCGAGTTGACTATCTCTGGTCTAGCGAAGGCAACCGTAAACCTACATGGGCGCAATATCCGAGCCATCTTACGGTATGGTCATCTCGAAGGGATTTGCCCCATGGTCGACTTTACAGGTTTGCTGCCACGACCCCCTAAAAAGAAACAGCCTGTGGCTCGCAAGAAGGATATTGAAAAACTCCTGGCCCAAGGTCCATCACTTCGCAACAAAGCGACCATTCTGCTCATGTTCAAGTCCGGCATCCGGAGAAAAGAGACAAGCAACCTGAATTGGGGTGATCTGGATTTCTCCCCGAGGGATGTACTCCGAGTTCGAGTCCGCTCGGGTAAGGGAGACAAGGACAGGATCACCTTCGCTTGCCAGCGAGCTAAGAAAGCCCTGCTCAAATATAGGAAGACTGTCCCTCACGGAAAGGGTGATCCAGTCTTTGTTTCTTGCCGTGGTGACAGACTAGGTATCCAAGGCATCGACCGGATTTACAAAAAGCTTGGAAAGCTGGCAGACATCAAAGTAACATCGCATGCTGTCCGTCGTGGTTTTGCGGTTGAGCACCGAAAGATGGGTGTTTGGGATTTGCAGAGGCTAATGGGACATGCCTCTATCGAAACGACAAGATTATATGTTCAGGTCGAAGAGGATGACCTGCTCGAATCTTACTTGGAGAACTACTACGGGAGTAATCCGAGGTGAAATAGTTGACCTACTTGCATTAGTGCTCTAAGCTTGAAATTGGGTGGTATGTTCACCCTACGATCCCCCCAGCCGGTCCCCCTCTGGTTGGGGGTGATTTCTAATGTAATATTGTTAATGCCTGGATAGCTGTGCAAATATCAAAAACGGAGCTGGAATATCGCAACTGGGAGATGTCAAAATGTCGATACAAGAGGAATTAAGACCTGTATACCAAGAACTTCAAGGAATACTTTCCCAGACACCTCAGCCATCTCAACCTATGCAGGAAGCATTTACTGATAGCTCGACATGGACGCAGGTCAACGGTGCAATAACTGAAGTAATTAAAATCACCGGCAATGCGGATTATGAGCGGATGAAAATAATCCCCCAAGAGCGTGTCGGAAGCGGATTCGTGATGATTTATACTTTCAGGTTAAAACTCGGTAGCATCATCGACAGGCTTCATGCTAAATACTATGCCGAAGAAGTAAGACCATTCAGCGGAGGTCCGACTCAAGTCATTCAGCAGACGCAATCCCAAGACCAATCCACAGAGGTCCGAGTCTCAATGCTCGTAGAGATGCAAGAGAGAATTACCGAAAAGTTGCGGGATGATAAAATAACTCCAGACGAACGAAGTTTTCTTGAGCAATTGAAATCTTCTGTCAAGGGTGCTAAAAGCGTTATTGAGCTTATCGGTATGGTTATTACATTAGCGAGCCAAATGGGAATTGACCTCACTTCACTCTCAAATCTTTTTAGATAAACGCCCTAATACCCCCGCCTCGCAAGGGTCGGGGGTTTGCGTTTCCCAGTCCGCCCTCATCGGGTTGGGGGCGAGATCCTTGAGGCGATGATTTCAAATTAATGAAGAGATGTTGACAATTTGGATTGTAATTGTATACTATTGCGAATACGTGGGGTGGGGATTACGATGCAGATTCACTGGAACCCGGAAGCCGATATAGTGGCTGGTATTCCTCTAAATCCGGCTGATCGCAAGAAGATAATCAATTACCTTAGGACTAGAAACACTGTCCAGGGAATCTCAAAAGACGAGTTCGAGAAGTACCGAAAAGGCGAAAAGCAATTTATGCCTGTTCCCCACCTCAAGGCGATTATTGACAAATTTGGCAACGACTTCTTAGATCTCTTTTTCGAAAGTTAGTTTTCATCAATACCCCCGCCTCGCAAGGGTCGGGGGTTTTCTTTTCTCAGACTGACCTCGTGTTGGGGGTACTTCGTGAATGATAGCAGTCATGAACGCAAGCTCCACAGGCTAGCCCTGATCCAGCATACCTAGCACGGCGTTGATGGGATACCAAAAGCTATCAACTGGATGCTGGTTCCAGGCTTGTGCTATTTCATGCAAGCGATCTAATTCGTTCATAGTTCCTCTATCTATCGATTTGCAACCTGCCACGGAAGTATGGAGAGGTCGGGTGGGTGTTCGGCATCCCCTATGTCCTTCGGCTCTGCCGGCTCAACGTGTAGCCGTTCGGGTGCGTTGACCGGCTTGAGCTTTGCGTAGTCCTCGAGCTCAAGAGCCACGTGTCCCAGCGTTGGGTCTGTTTCCGGCAACCCTGCCGGAAACAATTTGCCCATGATCGTAGCAAACGGTATCAGCTTCCGTTCCGCTGGCGGAGTAAGATCAACCTGTATGGCTGCCAGCTTCTTAGCCAGGTTGCCAATGCCAGCCATTACATCTCTGCTCGCTTACGATCAGCGAAGGCACGCAACCGTTTGTCTGCCGTATCAACCGGATCAAGCAGTCTGGGTGTTACGTCCCCACTGCTCTGGCGGAACGAGATAGCCTTGCGAAGGTTGACCGCTGGGAAGGTGTTCTCAACGTATTGCCCCAACGCTTTCTGCAACGTCTGAAGACGACGCACCGGTACAATTGGCTGAACCAGTTTCATACCATCCAGGATCTTGTTGATACGTTGGCTCTCTGCCAAGAACGTAACTCTTGCAGCTTCGAACGTTTGCCTACGAAGCTTGGCTGCCGCTGGACTTTCCTTCATCCGAATACCTAGCTGTACCTGTGGGGGATACCGGTCCTGCCGAGCTATGGCATACTGCTCTGCCAGTGCCTTCAACTCGTGACGTAGTTCGGCTACCTGATCACGATGGGCTTGGGCAGGAGGGACGACCTTCGTAATGCCAATGCTAAGCATCGACTGCATCGTCCGGCAAAGCTCAAGCGTATGGATGGCGAACGTATATGCTGCGTCCCAAACGGCTTTGGCGTTGTGGTCCTCGTACGCTTGCGCCATACCGGCTTTGGCTTCGTCCGCTTGGCGGATGGCCTGCTCCATTTGTTCAAGCTCCCCGCTAGTCTTGTAGATCTTGCGAAGCTCCAAAGCACACTTCTCTAGGAACGTGGGTCTACTTGTCGTCATCGTCTGCCTCCTCGTTAGGTATGCCACGAACGAAAGCGTTCATAGCCTTGCTGGTCTCGCTGCGCTCATCCTTGCCTACCACAACCGTTCCCTTGGCACCCGAACGGATAGCAGCATTGGCTTCTCGGTGAGCCTTGCGCTTCTTTAGTTCTTGCTTCTGGCGTTCTAATTCCTTATCCTTCTTCTTCATCGCTTGCCTCCATAAGTTCTTCACGGCTTGCTTCCGAAAGTAGTATGCTTCCCAGCTGCATCTTGGCATCGCCTGTAAAGGTAATGCCCTTGTCCAAAGCCAGCTGTTCTTGGCGTGCTTCTATAATTAGCACTTGGTCTCGCATGTCCAGTATTGCTCCTCGTTCCCACAGCTTGATCAGAGTTTCAATCCACAGCCTAATCAGTGTGCTTTCGGCAATCGTGGGTGGCTTATCAAGCGAACGTTCTTTCAACCGGCTGACCTCAACCGCAGCAAAAGCCTTCAGATCATCAAGTGTCTCGAGGGGCATATCAAGCTGCCCATCTACAATGATGCGCATGAGGCGTGGGTCCACTACCTCTGCATAGATTTTGCGCTTGCGAGTAGCCTTGCCACCTTTGCGGGTCCATTGTTTTCGGTCCTCGTCTACCGCAGGATTGTGGGCAACACACAGACCACTACCGTCGTCCATGGGATGTGCTCGACAGTGTGTACCCTCCACCGTCATAGCCTCACACGTCTTACGCTCAAAGTTGAATTCAGTCACCAAATAAATTCCTCCCAAGCTTCCTTCGCTGCCTGCTTCGCTTCAGCACTCACCCCTACCTGCGAACCTATCCAAGCTTCAACGTCCTCGCACGTGTCAATGCGTGGCACCGGTCTGGACGTACACACAACGACATTCCACAGGTCTGTAGCAAGATCACCGATGGGATCGTCTCGTTCGAGAACGTGCTGCGAAAGCAACCAGCCTACGAATAATCTTTCTTGCCTCATATTGTTGCCTCCAAAACTACCCCCGGAGGGGTAGTTTCCTTGCTGACCAGATCGCTCAATTTTCGTCTAATTTCCCTAGCCACCACCTACGGCTATGGTTTCTACTTCAACATCCGTTTGCTCGTTTCTCTCCCCTAATCACTACCTGGATTGTTCTAGACCAGCAGCTTTGGGAGCTATAATCAAGCCTACCAATTTCTCGTTTTGATGCATGTAAGCTCAATGGGCTTGTATGCACCAGTTTGTTTCCATACCGGCTGTAGGCTGGCAGACAAAAGCCATGCACGTACAGAGACCAGAACAAATTCTTGACATCATTTCCCAACCTACAAGCCGACCTATTTCTCAACATTTTCAAACTCCCAAGCCGACCAAGTCGACCCTCTACTAACCTTTATAAATCACACCCTCCCGTTATTACGTAAAGTAATCATCAATTACAGAACGTTATTAGGAGGTCGCCTTGGTCGACTTATGGTCAACAAGTCGACCTATTTCCCAACATTTTCAAAAAAGACCTCTCGATCGGTCCTGCCTCGTTCCGTGATCCCCAAATAGCCTCGTTGCTGGGCAGGACCAACATACTGCCTTGCCTGCTTCAGACCGTATTTGGTAAGGATTTGTGCAATTCGCATTTGGGAACCACGATCAGTTTCCCTTCCGATCTTCCCATTCGTCTTTAGCTTCTCCAGAATTTCTATGTTTGACGTAAACCAGTCGCCACAGCTTTCGTCTATCTCAAAGTATTGGAGAATGTATTCCTCCAGCACATCGGTTCGTTCATATTTGCCACAAATATTTTCCGATAGCAACCGGTCTTCCTCAGCCAATGTCCACGACTCCCCCCCCTGGTACAAAGCGTGAGCCTGAGCCCAGATCTGTCCTGCCTTCATTTCGGTCGCATAGTCCCAGTTGACGTCTGTCAGCGTAGCAACCATGAACCTGCGGTGACCAGTTGGGTCTTCCAAAAAGCCAGACTCATTATTGATCGTGCCGATAAAGTTGGAGATAGCCGGTCTGCGAACAGGTCGAGGGTCATAGGGTTTGCGCACATCCACCATCTGCTTAGAGACGAATGCCTTCAAAGCTTCTCGATCAGCCTTGCGAACAGTGCTGCCCAACTCGCTGACTTCCCAGACCCACGAACGCATCAAACGAATATCGTTATCTTTGTCCTCGGGATTAATCGGACCTTCGTAGCCTGCCTCTGGTATCTCCCAGGTCAGCCAACGGACGAAGTAGGATTTGCCGATGTTCTGCCTGCCATCAAGAACCAGAATGCGATTTTGGGTGCCTCGTGCATTGTTCTCGTACAGCCTTGCGACGGCACCGATCAGCCAGTATCGCAGCCACTTGTCGAACACGTTGTGCTCGTCCGTGAAGTAGGCTGCGAGTTTACTGATGTGGTCTTCCCCATCCCATGACAGTGATTCAAGATAGTCCTTGATCGGGTGGTAGGAATTACGGAATGCCATTGCCTCCATCAAATCGTGAGCCACCGCCATTTGGGTGTAGCCGTATTCACGCAGGCGAGTGTTCAGGACAGATTGCAAAGGACCCGACAGCGAGATGCCCATAAAGGTAATGTCGTAGTCAGCCTCGTTCATTCTGAATTCCCATCCAGCAGCTTCCATCGCTCGTTGGTAGTCCGATGGCTTCTTGCCTTTTGCTGGAGCCGGTGGCAGTTTGAAGTCCTCACCCCTATCATCGATCACCCAACGCTTCAAACTCCGATAGGTTATGGCTTCCCCTTCTGGCAGATCGTCTTGCATTCCTGTCCATTTGGCAGCACACGAATCACGATGATCTCCAGACTCATACTTATCATCCTGTTTTGACCAGTGATCCCACGCAGACAGACCCTTGTCCCCAAACTCATGCAGCGCAAATCCTACATGCAGCCACTGATCGTAGTCATGTGCCCGCTGTGGTTCCAGTTGGTACAGCCACCAGACCGCATTTGCCCATTTGACTTCCTCTATCTTCTTGTCGGACATTTCATCGGTCACAATGATCTCAAGCACACCGCTCTCTGCGGGTGTTGCGGGTGGTATCTCGCCTGTGCGCTCAAAGTCCACAGAACCATCAACCGGTGGAAGATCGTCGGCAGGAATGGGAGGCACAGGTCCCGGGAAACCGGAATCCGGAACCTGCGTCTCCGTGGTGATAGGTTGGGTTTCAACCAATTTCAGGTGTTCTGCCAACCAGAGAGGGAACGGTGCCACCCGTTCGGGATTGTCGACTATTGAACCTAGCTTGCCCCATTTGTAGAATGTTCGACCAATGGTCGTGTCTGGCAACACAACTTGCCCCGTGCTACCAAATACTTCAAGTCCCTTGGCAGCAAATTTCTTGTTCGTCTCGTAATTCCCTTGATAGTAGTAGTGGCGTCCACCGCTCGGAGTTTCAACGAACAGGGTTTTGGGCATTTGTTTGTCCAGCTGGTCCTTAAGTGATTGAACGAAAGCAAATCCACTCTTCCCCTTCTTGTTGTCGATGTCCAAGACGACCAAACCGGCTAGACCAGGATTGTGTCCAACTCCATGCGGTGCGTAGGTTCCTATCTCGACCCAGCCTTGCTCACGGTTCCATTTCCGATGCCACTCCATCCGAACCTGTTCTGGGTCGGTGGTAAATCGGTGCTGCCATTCTGCACCTTCCGGATTTTTCTTGCCCCACCGGAGAGGAATAACATGCAGCCCAGCGGCAGCGTAGGCTAACGCTCGCTCAAGCTCAGGTTCGTTAGTTGTCGGGGGAGTGTTCGGGGTCTGGTGGACCATCGGAGCCTCCTGAACCTTCCGTTTTGGAAGGGGAATGCTCCTTTTGAGTTGGTGTTTCAATTCCTTCGGGGATTTCAACTATATGCAGATCACTGCCATCAGCCTCTTCACGCACCTCAACAACTTTCCAAATTCCTCTGTTGATGGCTTCGGTCGCAAGCTGCATCCGCACCCAAGCGGCGAAGCTTATGTTGGCGTTCTTCGGTTGAATAGCCTCCCAAGCTTCGTGCTCTGCTTCGTTGAGCAGGACAGACATTGCAAATTTCTTCTTGGGCTTTTTCTTTTCTTTTTGTTTCCAATGTACTTCTCTTACTGGCATCGCTTCCTCCTTGTAACGGTACAGCCGTACCGTTAGCGTTGACTCTATTATACTATAGAATTATCGGCATTATAAGGGTATGTCCAAGGACCGGAATTAGAGGAAGGGAAAATCCCCCACGAGAGGGAACTCACCGTAAAACGCGGGGCGATCTGGGGTGACCTGAAACTACTGCCTCGCAAGGATCTCGTCGAGCGATTGAAGTCCGGCGAGCGAGTTGTGGTCGGGGAAAATGCGGAAATCCCGGGGAGCTTCCACACCGTCGCGAAAGTACGATTGACTGAAGGAAACGGGGGCGAAAAACTCGTCGCAAATGGCGTGGATGGGTTGGGCGATGAGCTTGGATTGCCTTTATATTAGACGGATCAGCGGCTGCCTCTGGTTGGCTTGACCCGCTCAGGGGCGAACGGTAGAATCACATCATAAGCGGGCGTCGCCAAGTGGTAAGGCATCAGCCTTCCAAGCTGACATTCACGGGTTCGAATCCCGTCGCCCGCTCCTAGCTATGGACAGACCTTTACGATTGCCGGTAGGTCTCCGGCTACCTTTATTCTCCTTCTAAACAGAAGAATTCAAAACTAGCCCATTTGGGGTAGGCGTCCGAACTTCAGCCAAGGAGGACATCGATGTGTTGGGACACACTTGCAAATGTAGCTACAGTACTTGAGGCACTAGTTGTTATCTTTGCAGCTTTTTATGCCCTTCTCCAGTATCGAGAGGCCCTCAAGGGACGGCGTCTAACTGTTACATTGGAGATGATCGAGCTTCTGGGTAATACGAAGATAAAGAAAGCCATTAAGTCATTAGATGATCTACCAGACAAGCCCGAAGAATTAGCACAAGACCAGTGGAACCAAATTGAATTTGTTAGCCATTCATTTAGTCGAGTAGGATTGCTTGTAAAGCACAAGTTATTGGACGAAGATGTAATATTGGATATGTATGCCGAGACGATAAGTTCTACTTGGAGCAAGCTCAAACACTATATAGAGTTCCAGCGGGAAGTTAAGGGTCAGCATTATCAATATCATTTTGAGGACCTAAATA
>Ga0255368_10312_pt1 | contig 11798 bp, 12 predicted proteins | sample ANMaggSeSYBR01E6_FD_182094 | JGI IMG/M metagenome (GOLD analysis project Ga0255368, IMG submission 182094) | Sediment cell enrichment communities from methane seep in Santa Monica Basin, California, United Staets - ANME aggregate JGI... | ecosystem: Environmental > Aquatic > Marine > Cold seeps >...
GCATATTTGATGCTGAAAAATCGCCTGACGGCTGGCTGAAAGGAGATTTTCAGGTTGCTTTTGTCAAGGATGAATTGTTTGAGTCAACTCTGGAAGGACAGCTTGAGGGCGGAAGCATCATGGTGCCTTTATCAGAAAGTACGCCTTTGGTCATTGATAAACTTTTGCTTGCTGCCAAAGATAACAGGATAGATGTGCAGCAATTGTCTCTGTTACATGGGGAAAATCGTGTGGAATTAAAAGGCCAGGTGGATATGACGGCTGATATGTTTATGCTCAATTTAGATGCGTCAGTCGGAGATTTTAAATGGGCTGTTTCGGATAAAACTGCCAATGAACCCGTTCAGGAATCAGCAGACAAACCGGGAACCGCTCTCTTTGAGTATCCTGTATCAGGAACCATAAATCTTGCGGCAAAATCGTTTTCACTTGATGGTTATACGTGGAAACCGGTTCATGCGCAAATTTCCCGGGATCAGGACAGGATAAAAATTGACGTTACCGAAGCTCAACTATGCGGAATAGATACATTGGGGACACTTTTGCTGGACGGCAATATTATAGATCTTGATTTTAAATGTACAGCCAAAGACCGGGATATTGCTCCCACATATTCGTGTCTGAGTCAAAACCGGGTCCAGATGACCGGATTGTATGAGTTTTCCGGTCAAATCAACGCCCATGGTCCGGCAGATGATTTACTCCAAACCGCACAGGGGAAATTTGATTTTATCGCTGAGAACGGACAGGTGACGAAAGACAAGAAATTGTCCAGGATCTTAGAAGTTGTCAACTTTACAGAAATAGTCAAAGGCAGGATTCCTGATTTGAGAACTGAGGGTTTCAGATACGACGAGTTTACGATTCAGGGAGAATTGTCAGGTAATATACTTGAATTTAAGAAACTCTACATGGATGGCAAAACGCTGGATCTTCTTGGAACAGGAACGTTTGACCTTGAGCATAATGTGTTCGATGTGGAACTTCTGGCAGCACCTTTTAAAACCGTTGACACAGCCATTAAGTCTATCCCGGGAGTGAATTATCTGATGGCTGGCAACCTGGTATCCATCCCGGTCAGGGTCAAGGGAGATGCGGCTGATCCGGAAGTCACAATGATGTCTGCTTCAGATGTGAGTTCAGGTTTTCTGGACTTTGCTAAAAGAGCCATTAAATCGCCGATTAAGCTGATTCAAACTATTAATCCTTACAAAAAATCGAAGCCTGAGTGACGAAGAGGGATGTATTTACTTTCAGATAAAACCGGAGAACCTCTTCACATTCTGTCCGATATTTAGCCAGCATTCCTTATTTTGTATTTTATCCCGTGTGGCCATGTCACAGATATGGATGATTTTATGATAAGAATTCAGTAAAATATCAAGTTGTGTATTTCTACTTAGCAGCAGGCGAAAAATGAAATAAAACAGGATAAAATATAATTGAATTTTAAACACAAACATTCATCAGGGATTCGATTTCATCGGCTTCCACTGGAATGTTTTCGGTGAGATCAACAGGGCCGTTTTCTGTGATCAGGATATTATTTTCAATTCGGATACCGATTTTTTCGTCCCTGATATAAATCCCCGGTTCACAGGTAAAGACCATTCCTGCTTCAAAGGCACGATGCCGGCTTCCGACATCATGCACATCCAGTCCTAAATGATGGGAGATGCCGTGCATGAAATATTTTCGATATAGCGGGGTTTCTTTGTCCTGGTTTTTAACTTCGTCCGCATCCAGAAGATCGAGTCCGATAAGTTCTGCTTCCATCATTTTCCCGACATCTTTGTTGTAAACTTCAAGGTTGTTTCCAGGCCTCAGCATATCAATGGCCGCTTTCTGAACCCTGAGAACCGCATTGTAGACATCTTTCTGACGATCGGTGAAACGACCGTTTACCGGGACCGTTCGGGTAACATCTGCCGCATAATTGGCATATTCAGCACCAAAGTCCATTAACAGAAGATCGCCGTCATTGCATTGCTGGTTGTTTTCCGTATAATGAAGTATGCATGAGCCCGCGCCGGATGCAATGATCGGCTCATATGCAGAACCCCGTGAACGGTTTTTTAAAAATTCGTAAACGATTTCCGCCTCGATTTCAAATTCCCAGATTCCCGGCCGGATCATACCAAGAATCCTACGAAAGGCCTTATCCGTAATGTCGCACGCATGCCGGATCTGCTGGATTTCTTCAGATGATTTCACCGCTCTTAATCGGCGCATGACCGGTGCCAGTCGATCGTAGTGATGAAGCGGAAACGCATTTTTGCACCATTTCAGGAAGCGGTCATCACGGGTTTCAACCGATGTATCTGCCCGGAGATGTTCATTGGTATTTAGATAGATCATACGGTTTTCGACGACTATTTCTCTGAAAATTCTTTCGAAATCTGATGTCCATAAAACTGTTTTAATTCCGGAAATTTCAGCAGCTTCTTCTTTTGTGAGTTGCTGGCCTTCCCATATCGCAATTTCTGCATTTGTGCGGCGGATAAATATGATTTCACGGTGCTTTTCCAAAACAGCATCCGGGCAGATCAGAAGAATGGTTTCCTGCTGATTGATACCGGTCAGATAAAACAGGTCTGTGTTTTGTTTAAACGGGTGGATGCCGTCTGCGCTAGTTGGCATGACATCATTGGAATTGAGCACCGCAACGGATTTTGGATTTAAATATTTTAAAAGTCGATTCCGGTTATCAATAAACAACTGGGTGTTGATGGGCAAAAATCGCATATTTTTTTCACCTGATTATCGTTTATATCAGTCCTATGCATGAAACGTAGAGGTTTCTACAGCCTGACAGCTATATATTTATAATGGCCTTAAGGTGAAAAAACTTCAAGCTTTTATCTAATTCAGTGATATAGAAAGGATGCTAGTATGAGTCTCTTCCTGAATTGTATTGACAATCCCGGGCGATTGCTGTTTTTTAATTTAAGTAAAAATATATGTACTGATCAGGTGTTGCGTAAACTTAACAGGGAATCCTGTGAAATTCAGGAACGGGCCCACCGCTGTAATCGGAGACGAACGCTGCTAAATGCCACTGTTTTTTTAAACGGGAAGGCGCGGTTATTAGAGTGATCCGAGAGTCAGAAGACCTGCCTGATCGGTGGATTCGCAGCTATGGGAATAGCTGAGATCTTTAATTTCCTGGTGATAGATAGGGATAGCCCGGATCGATTTTTTCGATTCGGGTTTTTTATTTTAAAGGAGGATTTATGTATCTGTATTGGCGTATTAATAATGATTTGAATTGTCTTGGGGAAAGTATTACGTTCCATGATCCGGTGTTTATCCGGTGTTATCATCAATGGATAAAAGACAATGCTGCAGCCCTGGTTCTTGCAGAAGATCTGACCTGCAATGATTCTTTAAATGTCTGCTTGAATTAATACTTCATTTTTTTTACTTTTAGTAAACCGTATTTGGAAAGGAGAAAAATATGCCGTATTTTAAAATTGAAACCAACCAGAAATTAGATGATGCAAGCGCTGAAAAACTTTCAAAAGAAATGTCTTCATTTTTATCCGTTCTGCTGGGCAAACCGGAACGTGCTATCATGGTATCGGTTTGTCTCAGTGTAACAATGACATTGAATGGAACCTCAGAGCCGGTTGGATATGTGGAGATGAAAAGCATTGGCCTGACTGAGGAAAAATGCCCGGAATATGCCCAATCGATTTGTGAGTTTTTTGAAACTGCTCTTAATATTCCGGCTGATCGGATATACATTGATTTTGCCGCAATAAACGGAAAGATGTTTGGTTGGAATAAGCAAACATTCTGATTTTCTAATCTGTTTGGAAAATCATGCATGCCGGAGAATTTATCTGTGAAAATTGACTTTGTTAAAAAAATTACCGATTATCTCCATCTGAATATGTTTGAAATAGGGTATTCAGACACCAATAATCGCAAAAAGATCTGGAGTTTTGCATCACGAAATGACACGCCCAAATGTGTTTCCGGTCATTTTGAAATACCCGACGCGGTTGTTATCGTGCCATATCACACAGAAAAAAAACAGCTGGTGATCATCAAGGAGTTCCGGGTGCCGCTCGGTGGGTATCAGTATGGATTTCCCGCAGGTCTTGTAGATGCCGGAGAAACGGTTGAAACCTCGGTTATAAGAGAGCTAAGAGAAGAAACCGGGTTAACTGTGACACAGATGGATAGAATCAGCCCGCCCGTTTATTCATCGTCCGGTATGACAGACGAATCCATTGTAATGGCCTACGTGGAATGTTCCGGAGATGTTTCAAAAAAAGGAAATACAAGCTCCGAAGATATTGAAACCATTTTTGTGTCTCCGGATGAAGCAAGGGTGTTATGCGGCAATAATCAGATAAAGTGTGACGTTAAAACATGGCTGGTGCTTTCGATATATGGCGAAACCGGCCGGGTTAGTTGGTAAGTTTTTTTTAACGACGTCATTATTGACAAACTCGTAAAAAGTCAAATTCCGATGGCAAAGAAAAAAGTTTCAAATTCGAGGCGCGCAAATCCTGAGTGATAATTCATACTTAGCGTACTATGAAGAAACGAAGGATGCAGCGCAACAAAGAATTTGGACTTTTTACGAAGCCATCATTATTTGGATTCAAGAAAAACCATGGTCTCCACATGAAGTGTCTGGGGAAAGAAATCATACGGTGATATTTTAATGATTTCATAACCGTTTGTTGCCAGGTACGTTAAGTCTTTTTGAAGGGTACCGGCACTGCAGGATAGATATGCCACCCGGTCCGGTTTATAAGTGTGGGTAATCCACTGTAAAATTTCCGGTTCCAGCCCGGTTCTCGGGGGATTTATATAAAGCAGACGAGACCCGTTAGTTGAATGGGAATCAGCCCATTGCCTTAGCTGGGGGATGCGGTCGCTGCATTTTCCCCTTAGAATTTCAACGTTGTCTGTATTACCACAGGCACATGCTATGGCCTCACCATCTAACTCTACACCCATTAAATTTTCGCATCGTTTCTGCCATCTGGCAAGCCCGGTGCCGATACCGCAGTAGAGATCAATGATTACATCTTCTGTAGACGGATTGAGAAAAAATTCAGCCTCAGACAGTGCATGGTTGTAAAGGGCGGGAATTAACTGCTGGAAGGCTCTGGGGCCATAAATGAACTGATTATCATCAACAGACCGTGGGGTTCCGTAAAGCAGGTGCCATGCATTTTTTGCAAATATTTTTTTACCGGTGCACGGATGCAGATGCAGCCAAAGTCCGTCAATGCCGATCTGTTTTAATGCGTTAATCAGGGATTCATTCAGCCATTTTAAATCCGGCATCTGTTTTGATTTAACCAAGAGAGTGATTTGATTACCGGTCTGGACAAAAAAGGCCAAAGGGAAAAGGGGGGGAGCCGGTAAATGAGATGAAAAAAGTGAAACCGCATCACAAACTTGCCTGGTGTGAACCGGACAATGATGAATCGGGATAACAATTTCATTTTTAATTAAACCGAACTGCCAGCTTCCATGTTTCCATTGGGCGGACAGGCACACTTTGTTCCGGTATCCCCATCGTGATTTTTCATCAACCGTTTGGATCGGGATAAACTTTGCTTTCCATGCTGCCAGCTTGTTTTTTAGCCATTTTTCTTTTTGGGCCAGGCTTTGTTCCCGGATCAGGTATTTATGGGCACACCCTGGGCATTCAGGCACGCATCCGAATTTAAGAGGCATATTATTTTTTAATATGATCAATTCCTGGGACAATGCTTCTTGCGACAGGCAAAACCAGGCTGAAAGTGGATCCCATTCCTTCCTGGGTTTCAAACTCAATCATGCCGTTGTGGGCTTCTATAATTTTTTTCGCAATGGCCAGCCCGAGTCCGGTGCTGGTTTCACCTCCGGTCGGGCGGATGCTCAGCCGGTGAAATTCAGAAAACAACAGATGCTGCTCTTCTCTGGGAATCCCAGGTCCTTCATCGGTAACACTGAAATGAACAAGCTCCCCATTCTGCTGCAGGCTTAAGTATACGTTCGATCCAATAGGTGCAAATTTTATGGCATTTGTAATCAGGTTGTCAATCGCCTGTCCGAGACGGTGTACGTCAAAGGCAACTTCCGGAATTGTGGGCAGGTCTTTGTGGATAGAGATATGCTTTTTGTCCGCCTGTAGCTGGATTAGCTGAATTCTTTCCAGAATTAATTTATTAAGTGATCCGTTTTTTTGTGAAAGCTGCATCTTGCCGCTTTCAATCCGGGAAATATCAAGCAGATCATTTATCATTGCCAGCATATTCCGGCTGGTGGAATGAATAATGTCTAAAAATTCATTGTGTTCCTCAGTGAAGTTGGTTCCATCTTTAAGAAGCAGTTCGCTGAATCCTCTGATGGAAATGACCGGATTTCTGAGATCGTGTGCAACAATTCCAATAAACTTGTTTTTCATCTCATTGGTGCCGCTAAGTTCTCTCTGTTTTTCAATCAGCTTTCTTTCCAGGTCGACAATCCGTATGCCCACCTTGATTCGTGCGATTAATTCCTGAAGGTTTACAGGTTTCATAATAAATTCATCAACACCCGCTTCAAAGCCTTCAATTAAATCCTGCTTTTCTTCTTTGGCCGTCAGCATGATGATAAATACATAACTGCCTTTTTGTTTTTCTCTGATTTTACGGCAGACCTCGATTCCGTCCATTCCCGGCAGAACCCAGTCAATAATGGCAATGTTGATGGGATGTTCAAGGATTGAAGTAAATGTTTCAATACCGTTAGCCGCTTCAAATACATTGTAGGCTTTTTTTTTCAGGTATTGTGCTATCATTTTTCGGGAAGCAGTATCATCGTCTGCTATCAGTATATTCATCATTTTTTATTGTCGCTAAATAGGGTTAATATAACGTAACATTAAATTTTAACTGCTTATTGCCGTCAATGCAAGTATGCTGTCAAAAACGGGTGTAATCAAAACTGTTGGGAATTTTTAAGCCGCTTTATTATCTTCCCAGTATTCATCCCAATCATCATTCTGTCGAATAATTCTTAATGCGAGCATATTTTCAGCATTTTTTTCACTCCACCACGCCCCGGATAATTTTAATCGATCTTGAATGACATATCGATGTGCGCTTTCTATTTCACCAGACCCAATCGGTAAATTATTGGCCAATGTCGTTTTATATTCAAATTGACCTGGGCGATTGTTGATATACCGCAAACAGCAACGAACCGGCGCATCCTTATCTTGAGCCAATACCGGCTCTTCATGTAATGATAAAGAATTCAATACTTCATTAACAAAGCCTTCCCTCATTCGCCTCTTTTGCTGATTCAGCCATCCAGCGGGGTCTTCCGGGGAACATTTTTTTGAAGCTGCTGCTAAATAGTCACATAAATGATAAAAATCGATTAAAAAATTCCCTTGACTACCGAACACCCTTTCTACTTGTTCTGCAATCCATCGCGCTCCATCACCAACACAATGTACTTTTGTCTGTTCGCCAAATCCAGCTCGAACAGCACAATCAAATAAATGGTCTCCTGCCATATCTGTTAAGCCAAGAGTGCCACCAAAAACTGGATCAACCTTCTCCTTCTGGCGAGCAAGGGTTAAGCGCCCCTCCTTCCATCGAACACTACGCGTCTTTCGTTTATCTACTGCTTTCCCATCCTCGTTTCTTTCAAAGGTATCTACTATCGGAATCATTGTCCCGTCTGTTTCGCAGATTAAACATTTTACTCCTTCAGCCTCGGGAATATCTCTATGTATATGCTCCATATCCTTTATGGATTCAGCATGTTTCTCTGTGATCTTTTGGGCTGAACTAACCGGAGAACTAATTCCATAATGTTCCATAAGCTTTTTGGGTATCTTTTGAAAAGAAACATCTGCTCCAAAATCTGTAATGATACGCTGCAAAGGAAGCGAGTAACAACGACTTGTTACTTCAGCCGTATACGAAAAAGATCGAAATAACTTCCCATTATCCAAAAAGGTTCTCTCAAAAATAGATATTTCACCGTAACTGGTGTGCCAAGCTATTTTTTTTTACCATTCTTTGCTAAGCCCTTTTTGGTTGAAGCTTCAGCTTCTTGGTTCTCTCTATTTGCCGCCCAATCGTGCAATACCTCATTTCCCATTTTACGTAATTCTTCAATCACTCTTTTTTCAGCTTCATCGGCTTTTTTAAAATCTCCATCAGCATTTTCTACAATTTTCAACAGTTGCTCAATTCGATTTTTGAGATGAGGGTGTTTACTTAACTTTTGTTCTAAGCTGATTTTTGGACGGTCAGTCATAGGTTTTTCTCCTTGTAACGTGTTAATATAATAACCTAAGCTGACTCTTACGCTATCTAAATTGAAAAGTCTAGTTTTATTTAATGATTTCAGTAAGTTATTTTATACAGAGAAATGCCCTTTATTTTCAGTTATTTATATACACTGTTTTTCCCATCAAGCTATTATGCAACCCAACAGTTTTAATTACACCCGTCAAAAACAACGATCTCTCCGAATCACAAAAAATAATTGATTTGCAATTAGTGATGCCCGATGGGTGCGTTCAGCTTGAGTAAAGTGATTCAATCTCTTCAAAAGAGGTCAGGCCCTGAAGTACTTTTTTAATTCCGTCATATTCTTTGCTCTGAAATCCAAGCTTTTTACTATGGATTCTCATGTCTTCCGGGGTTGCATTGCTGCTGATCATATTTTTAATGTCATCATTGATGACCAAAACACCCAGAATACCAATGTGTCCGTGATATCCGGTGTTATTGCAATACGGGCAGCCAACAGCCCGCCAGGCAAACACTTTAGGGGCACCGTCGAAAATAAAAAGATCATCCATCTGCTCGGAAGACAGCTGGTATTTTTTTTTACAATGATCGCATAGTCTCCGGACGTTCTGGTGATTGATGATGGAAGTGATCTCAGAACCGATTCTCAATCTAGTAAGATATAAGGCCTCAAATACATCGGGAGCACTAATTCCCGCAATGACAAACTGCCCGTTTACAGCAGTTTTTTTAATGTCATCGATAATATCCGGGTCTTTGATGTTCTGGACATAGATGACATCAGGACGAAGATTCAGGCAGGATTTTAGTGCATCTGCCCGGTTGAAATTTGCCTTTGGATTGATCTGGTACTGGTCGATTTCATTTAACAGCCAACTCAGAGAATCTTCGACAGTCATAATTTTTTTGGTGTGTATGGAACGGATTTCTCTTATGATGGAATATGAAAGGCTGCTGTAGTCCGTTTGAGATGGGCCCGAGATAAGCATGATGCCTTTTAAAGAATTTATCTGATGCTCAAGCTGACGTACTTGTTTGGCAGAGATGAATTGTTCAGAAATTTTTGGTACTTTTTGTAATGCCTGCCGATCCATTAGTTTTAGAAAAACTTTTCTCCCGAATTCTGTGTGCAGCATTAAAAACTGGATATCAAATTTTTTCCCTGGGGTCGGGAAGATAATTCGGCTGTATTGGGCATCCTTGTCATTGCTATCTGAAATCTTTGCCGAGGCTTTTAGATTTTTTAACAATTGATGATATACGCTTTTTTCAATCTGCAATCTTTCATTCAATTGACCATCAATGATAAAAAAGATTTTGGCAATGTGTTCTTCCGGTTCAATCAGGATTTCGCTTGTGTATTCTGTAATTCCCAAAAGAATCAGGCAAACATGAAGCTGATTGATGGATTCTTTGCCGGCGATTTCTTCAAATGTTTTTTCGCTGATGGGGTTGTCAGCATCAAAAACTTTGCTGGTAGTTATTTTCGTAAAAAAATCATATAAAGCCGTATTGGTATGGTATTCATTTTCTATTGCCCATTCGATATCCTGGGGTAATGCAAACACTAAATTTGCCGGTCCTTTGAGAATACTTTCGATTTGATCTTTTAAGTAGACATTGTCCGGGATGGGTGTGGCGACGGTAACCGTATCGCCCATTTGATAAATGGGTATCGCATAATTCTGCCTGGCAAATCGTTCCGGTATTTTGCGAATGACGTTGGATTGAAACAGGGATTTTTCTAAATCAACATGAGCAATACCGATGGAGTCACACCAGAGCTGGCACAACTGCCTTTTGGTGCCGATACCGCTCTGGATCAGTGTTGCTAAAACATCTAAGGCATTGCCGTCCAGTTCATGGAGCAGATCCGAAACAAATCCGTCAGGAATGACCTGTTTTTCTTTTAAGATTTTAAAGAAAAGAGGATTTTCAATTTTTGGCGCTTTCATCGTCCTAATGTTAAATCCTGTGTCAGTTATTCTTTATTTTTCTTTGTCTTCAGGTTTGCCAGCATCAGTTCAGTGATGGTTGCCTGGGGAATATTTTTTTCCTGGCTGATATCTTTTTTCCGTTCATGTATATCATCCTCAATTTCATTGAGCATATCTGCCAGATTGTATTTTTCTTTGGGTTTCATTATCAATCTGCCTTAAGGGATTCCCGGTGAGCTCTCCATGTTTTTTTAATGACATCCCGCATTTCATCTATGGGCAGATCCTTACGGATAAAGCCGGAAGCTCCCAGTTCGATACAATCTTCAACAGTTTCTTTATCTGTCAGGGATGTCAGCATGATGATACAGGCATTGGGAAATCTTATTCGAATCTCAGCAAGCGCCTCTTTTCCTGATTTTAGCGGCATATTAATGTCCAGAAGCAGCATGTGGGGTTTTAATGTGCAGAATAAAGAAATCGCTTCTTTACCATTGCCAGCTTCACCGACAATTTCACAATTCATCGTTTTTATAACGGTTGTGATGAATCTTCGGACATGGTCTTCATCATCAACGACCATGACCCGCATTTTTTTATTGGTTGTCATTAGATATGGCTTTTTTCGAAATTAAACGAATTTTTTTTCACCGTTAAAGGTGAATTATACTAAAAGTTCTTATCCGTTAAATTCTTTAAATATAACTTAAGCATTCAATAATTGCAACTGATTATCTCACATCAGAGAATAGGATATGTTGAAATAGAATAGTTAATTACCGTTATATGGCAATCAGACAGGCCGGAAATTATACAATAGTATTATAAAAGCTGTAAGATGTAGGTTTTACAAAAGCGAAGGGTTTTGTTGAAAAAAAATGCCCGGAAAGCTTATTGAAAACCTTCCGGGCAAGTAAAATCTTAAAAAATAATTTTATCTAAGTTGAGCGATCACAAAGCTTTGGCCATTACCTCGCCGATAATTTTGCTGAATCGGGCCGGGTTTTCAATTTTGCCGCCTTCTCCAACAATTGCCAGATCATACAGCAGATTGCTGTAGTCTTTTAATGAAGCATCATCATTGCTTTTTTCATAAATCGCCTGAATCTTTTCCATTACCGGATGGCTGATATTCAGTTCGAGAATCCGTTTGGAGTCCGGCATGGACTGCCCGGACGCTTTGAGCAGTTTTTCCATATAGGCGCTCATATCATACGCGTCTCCGGACAGGCAGGAGACAGAGTCCTTTAAATGAGACGAGGGTTTGACTTCTTTGATTTTATCGTCAAGTTCAGATTTGATTTTTTCAAACAAAGAGGAAAATGTTTCTTTCTTTTCGTCATCTACTTTATCAAGGCCCAGGTCTCCTTTTTCAGCACTTTTGAATTTCTTTTTTTCAAATTCAGGCAATGACTGAATAACAAATTCATCCACCGGATCTGTCATCAATAGCACTTCAATATCTTTATCCTTGAGGGTCTCCAGGTGGGGACTGTTGAGAATGGCGGCAAGGTTGTCGCCGGTTAAATAATAGATGTCTTTCTGATCCGGTTTCATATTATTTACATAGTCTTGCAGTGAAACCCACTTACCG
>Ga0255368_10271_pt1 | contig 11773 bp, 5 predicted proteins | sample ANMaggSeSYBR01E6_FD_182094 | JGI IMG/M metagenome (GOLD analysis project Ga0255368, IMG submission 182094) | Sediment cell enrichment communities from methane seep in Santa Monica Basin, California, United Staets - ANME aggregate JGI... | ecosystem: Environmental > Aquatic > Marine > Cold seeps >...
GGAGATACTCCTGAGATGTATATCGCAAATCTCAAGGATCCGAACGAGGCCTTCGTAGAGACAATGGGTGAGTTCCTTGCAAGGGACCTTCGTTCCAAGTACTTCAATCCAAAATGGATCGAAGGTATGATGGAGCACGGTTACACCGGAGCAAGCGAGATGGACAGTGTTCTTAAAGACTTCTTCGGATTGGGTGTCACGCTGCCGGATGAGATCACGGATGATATGTGGAACGAGTTCTATGATGTGTATGTTCTGGACAAGTACGACCTAGGCCTAGATGAATGGTTCCAGGAGGAGAACCCATGGGCTAGCCAGTCCATGGATGCCAGAATGCTGGAAGCCGTACGTAAGGGCTACTGGGATGCCTCAGATGAGGTCGTCCAGAACCTTGTAAAGGAATATGTTGAATCCGTTGTGCAGGATGGTGTTACATGCTGCCATCACACCTGTGGAAACCCAACACTTGATAGCTATGTCCAAGGCATAATGTCTGTACCTGGAGTTATCGATCAGGATACTATGGATGAGTACAACCGGTTGATGAAAGAAGCAACACATAGGGTGCCATCAGCTTCCAGATCCACTTCTCACAGTAGCAGTGGGTCGAGTGCCTCTGCTTCTATAGTGGAATCCACAAACAACCAGACTTCTGTAAGTGATGCAGGTTACGGAACAACAACTGAACAGGCAACTAAACAAATCACACCCGATAATTATGTTGAAGGATACGAAATGACAAAAGAATCCGTAAACAATGAGGAAAATGCGTCATCAACATCCTTCTCCAGTGCTGATATTTTAGGCAGTGTGTTGGTCATATTAGCAGTTGGTGCCATATCTATCGGTTTCAGGAGACGAAGGATCTAATACCAATTTAGTAGCACTTCGATAATGTTGTCGAAGTGTATTTTTATTTTTTTGTTTTGGTTATCGATCCTCAATACTTGGTTATCTGCATGCCATAAACAGTATAAAGGGAATCTTGGGCTTTTGACGTTCTTGCTTATGGCCGATGTTTGAATTAATAATCTATAATATGCATGGTGCGGCTGCTTCAGTCATTCTGGTAAACGTATTATCAGAGTTATGTTTTTTAGAGATGTCTATGTCTTCGACTTGCTGTTAAAGGGATAAGATCCGAACTTACATTTTCATCAATTTACTGGCTAGTTTGTTGGTCGAAAATCTTTTTATTTATCGTGCACTTAGTACTAAGTATCAAATCTGATTACTCAAGAAGCAATCAGATGTTCCTAATAAGGCAGATTAATGAAGTGTATTGGATCGGAGAGCTTGCTCCCCCCCGACGGCTCCATTTTATTTAAATTTAAAACCCATTTTTTGTGTTGTTATCATTTTGTAGCAAAGACACTTTGAAGAAATTTCAAGGCAGATGAATCAACTTACACTATAGTTAAATTAAAGACTCAATTCTTAACTAATATGTAGCTTTCTCGCTAGCTTTTTTTATGCCCTTTTTTATTAATAAAATAATTTATACTCCGGGCCATTTCAAAACTCCTCTTTCGTTCTGTTCCCGCATATTTGAGTGTGATGGTAAAAAATAAAAAAATATAGTTTCATTGTTCATCAGGGAAATCTTCAAATTTCATTCCACTCCATATAAATTATTGTATGGGGTATGATCTATGTTTTTGAGATCCGCCAATTGAATGGGTTGTTAACTATAGAATGTATTTTATACAATAATCTCATAAAATGGTTACGTTTATTGGAAAAGGGGATTAGAGATGAAGATTAAAAAACTTATATTCAATCTAGTAATTATTTCTTTAATACTATTCTCAACTGGGATAGGGTATGCAACAAACACAGATATCCAAAATAATTCTGCTGATGCGTACTTTAAGGCAGAGTCAACATCTGTTTTTGAAAGCATAGCCCAGATAGAAGACTCTAAATCCAGTATGACAGATGCCCAACAAAAATTGAGCACTGATCTCCTTAAACTGATAAACGAGAACGATCCTGATGAAGAACTAATAATTACTGAACTGCAGATGGATACTCCTGCTCAGTTCAGTACTACAAACTTTATTTCCAAAAACCTTGATAACCAAATTCCCGATGATCTGGTCTATGCCTACATCTACTTCGATCCATCATCAAAAATTGAAAATATCGAACCTTATGTATGGAGCATAACAGACAGAGATGCCAAGAACAAAATCGCTGTCGCATGGGTAGAGGTCAGCAACCTGGAAAAGCTGGCAGGCATTGAAGATGTTAGGAATATAAGAACAGTCCTGCCACCAGAAGTGAGGAAAGGTTCGGTTACCACGGAAGGGGATGCAATCCACAGGACCGATCTGGTCAGGACAAATTATTCATACAACGGGACAGGGATGAAGATAGGAGTGATATCTGATGGAGTCAATAATTTAACAAGCGCCCAAAGCTCAGGAGACTTGCCTCTAAATGTGACAGTAATAAATGACAATATGAGTGGCGACGAGGGTACCGCAATGCTCGAGATCATCCATGACATGGCACCAGGTGCTGAGCTTTATTTCCACGATCACGGTAGCAATACACTTGCCTTCAACTCTGGCATTGATGCCCTTGTGGATGCAGGATGCGATGTTATAGTCGATGATATCTCTTGGTTATTGGAGCCCTTTTTCGAAGACGGCGTGGTTGCATCACATGTAGCTGAAGTAATCGCTAACAACGATGTTATTTATGTATCCTCTGCAGGGAATAGAGGCTATGCACACTACCAGGGAAACTATTCCGGTGATGGAACTGATTTTCATAACAAATCATATCATCTGGAAATACTCCCAGATAAAGAAGCATGGATCTTTCTGCAATGGGATGATCAATTTGGCTCATCCAACAATGACTATGACCTTTACCTTTTAAATAGGGACAATGGAGAAATATTGGATAACAGCACTAACTCACAAGAAGGATATCACGATCCTAGCGAATATATAATGTATTCAAATCCCTTGAACTCCACAATAAATGCAACCATTAAAATAAAGAACTACAATAATTCAGAACCCAGAACACTGGAACTCTACATATACAAAATAGGAGTTGACCAGTTGGATAGCACCAACCTTACAACTGCCGACTCCATATTTGGACACCCTGCAGTTCCAAATGTTATTGCAGTGGGAGCTATTGATGCAAATGATCCTGGAAATGATGACATAGAATACTTCTCATCTCAGGGTCCAGTGACAATTTCATATCCAACACAGGTCTTGCGGCCCAAACCTGATATAGTCGGAATCGATGGCGTGAATATAACAGGAGCAGGTGGCTTCGACAAACCATTCTACGGAACCAGCGCATCAGCACCCCATGTCGCAGCCATTGCAGCCCAGATCTGGTCTGCCACGCCTGACAAGACAGCACCCGAGATACGTGAGATACTGTACTCCTCTGCGTTCGATCTTGGGGATACAGGATTTGATAATGTATATGGTCACGGTCGAGCCGACGCGTTGAATGCGTACAACGAAACAACAAATCCACCTTTGTTCTCGAATGAGTTTCCACTCACTGGCTCTTACACTAACAACAATAACACCAATGTAGTTGTCAATATAACTGATGGGGGAAGTGGTCTAAACCTAAATGCTTTCAACATGATGATCAATGGTTCATCCGTGGTATTTTCAAATACAACGATCGACAACGGATACAGAATAGAGAATATAACCTCCCAGCCATACCCCGATGGCATAATAAATGTATCAGTAACTGCGGAAAACAATTTCAGTGTTAGTGCCACCTACTTATGGTTCTTTATCGTAGACGCAACAAAACCCACATCAACAAAACCGGATGATATCGAGTTTTCAGCAAACAGCACTGCAAACTTCGCATACTGGAAACTCTTCGACCTTCATCCGGAATACTACTGGGTACTGCTCAATGGAACTGAGATAATTTCGCCACAGCAGTGGACAAATGACACCAACCTCAGCATTCCGATAGATACAAGCATCGGATTGGGAGATTTCAATTATACCATACAATACAATGATACAGCAGGCAACTATGGAGATCCTGACACAGTCATGATCAATATAAATGACACATCATCACCTTATGCATTTGGAAATGTCCCTGCAAATGGTTCGTATATCAATAACCCACAGCCTTCGATCTACATAAATATCGCAGATAACGCATCCGGTGTGAACAAGAGCAGCATCTCAATGATAGTTAATGGTACTGAAGTTGATTTCACGAACGTATCGATATCAAAGGGTTATAACATATCAAATGATACATCCATGGACTTTACCCACAACCAGATCATAGATGTCACTGTCAATGCTACTGACAACAACAGCAACTTCATGAGTCATAGCTGGTCATTTGCCATAGACCTAGAAGACCCGACAATTGATATTACCTCACACTTGGATGGAAGCTCAACAATATCTGAATCAGTGATAATTTCAGGGATTGCAAATGGCACGGGTTCTCCTGTATCTGTGACCGTAAATGGTGTGGAAACCGCTTTTGAAGGACAGGATAGCATATTCAACCAAACAACTCCCCTTTCCTTGGGCACCAACACAATTTATGCAAACATCACAGACTCAGCAGGGAACTTCAACACAACTTCCATAAACATCACGCGGACCTCTCCGACAACCTCAAAGAGCAGCGGTGGTGGCGGTGGTGGTGGAGGCACTACAGGTGAAGCATACGAGAACATACAGAAGAAAGAGGTAATAAGCCAGTTCGTGATCAAAGGTGATGAGATCTCTTACGAATTTGTGGAGAGGGAGAACGATATAGGTAAGATTAGTTTCAATGCCCTCAAGAATTCAGGAAAGATATCCGTCACGGTTGAAGTTCTAAAGGACAGGTCCTCAAAAGTGGATAAGGACCCTGAAGGAAAAGTATACGGACACATGAACATCTGGGTCGGCAAGACAGGGTTTGCGACCGAGCAGAACATAGCCGACCAGGTGATAGGTTTCAGGGTCAATAATTCATGGGTCAATGATAACAACATCAATGAATCCACCATCATCCTCAACAGATACCATGATGGTGAATGGAACCGGCTCCCCACCACAAAGACAGGGGGGGATGGGGTATATCTCTACTTTGAGGCAAAGACACCTGGCTTCTCACCATTTGTGATAACTGGAGATGAGAATGAAGCTCCAATGGTCAAAGAAGAGTCTGCAAAACTGATATCTTCAACAATTAAAGATGGGAATTCAATCGGAGATACGGAGGGCTCAAGTGTAAATAAAATAGGGGTCCCCACATTATTATTAAAGATTGCAGTTGTGGGCGGATTGTTGGTCCTTCTGATTGGATACTTCAAAAGGAAATACCTTTTCAGAAAATTGAAAAAATAAATGATCAATTGCAATATTCATTTTTTAAATGGGTATTTTCCGGCTCTGTGAAAATCCTCTTAATTTTCACTAATGATCAAGAGGATATTTGAGGGCCAATCTCCCATGAGCATTTTTAAAGTGAAAGTAAGGAAACCTTACTCATAAATGATCTTGCCGCAATTTTCCTCATATATCTCAATCGCGGATGGGGCTTCGAAGAAAAGTTTTATGATCCTTGTAAACACTGGATACTTTTTATGGATTGATTTTTCCATGATTTCTACAAGACTGAATTTTCAATAATTTAAAATCATTATTTTCGGCCCAAACTTTCTAGACTTGCCCTCTTGGATAAAATGCATGTTACTTAGAGTCTCTACAATCCACAATGAACTATATTTGTTAACTTGTCAATATAGTATCAGGAAGTAAGGTAGGAGTAATAATATTTTTTCATATGACTAATGTGCCGCCGAATGTTTTTCATTTACTGTCACTCTGCCTGGTGCAATTTCATAACTTTTAAATAATAATCATCTATCTAATAATATTAGAAAATTTCTGAAAGGTTCCCCACATGACCGCAAAAAAAAGCTCAAACCCCAAAGATAATGAAAATCTCATCTTTGTACACACAGCGGACCTTCACCTGGACAGTCCTTTTCATGGACTTTCAGAGATCAATCCTCAATTAAGTGATGTGATGACAAAGGCTACATTTGCTGCTTACAACAATATCATTAATACTTGTATTGAAAAGAATGCTGATTTTCTTTTAATTTCCGGCGATATATACGATAGTGCCGACAAAAGCCTTTATGCCCAGCTAAAATTTCTCGAAGGACTTAAAAGGCTTTCAGCAGCAGGCATTGCAGCATACATTACACATGGGAATCATGATCCTTTGAATGGATGGTCTGCAAACTTGGAATGGCCTGATAATGTCAAAATTTTCAGTGGGGATGATGTAGAAAGCGTTTTCGTGGAAAAGAACGGTAAAGTGGTCGCTACCATCAATGGGATTAGTTACCGTACAAAGAACATTCAGGAAAATCTTGCAAAACGTTTTCAACAAAAGGAGCCGGGTTCTCCATTCACTATAGGGATGCTCCACTGCACGGTGGGTCCAGGTGAAGGTCATGACCCTTATGCACCGTGCACTATGCAGGACCTTAAAGGATCAGATTATGATTACTGGGCACTTGGCCACATACATTATCCACAGGTAATGGCAACCGATCCTTACATCGTCTATTCCGGCAATCCGCAGGGAAGGGATCCCGGGGAATTGGGGGAGCGGGGATGCATGTTAGTGGAAGTGAATAAAAAAGGTGATACTAAGGTCGATTTTGTACCGGTGGATTCTGTTCGATGGTACATCGAGGATATGTCTGTAGAAGAGCTTGAAACAGAAGCAGATCTGATTGGAGCACTGGAAGATAAGATGGACAAGCTCTCTGAAATTGCAGATGGCAGGTATGTTATCTGTAGGTTCAGACTTCAGGGCAGAAGCCAATTAAAACGACTTCTGATAAAAGAGGACTTTTTGAACGATATTGTGCAACATCTGCGGGAAAACTATGATATAGGTCCGGGTTCGGTCTGGATAGAAAGACTGAAGGATGAAACCTCTTTCCCGTTCGAGCGTGAGAACCTTTTAAGCAGAGATAATTTCATTTCCGATATATTGAGCATAACCGATGAGATATGTTCTGACCGTGGTGATCTTAAGGAACTTGATGAACCTTTACATTCTCTTTTTGGAAAAGGGAAAATAAGGCATCTTCTAAGGTCTTTCGATGAAGAGGAACTTGTCAGTATCGCAAGGAATGCAGAACAATTGCTTCTGAACAATTTGATCCCTGAGGGTGAGTATGAGAATAACTGATCTGAACATAGACGGGTTTGGAAAGTTCAATGATCTTTCCATTAATGGTCTGGGTGAGGGATTGACTGTGCTGCATGGTGAGAACGAAGCCGGAAAATCCACTTTGCTTTCATTCATAAGGAGGATGCTTTTTGGTTTCCCGGACAAGAGGAGCAAATGCAACCATTATCCTCCGTTCAAGGGTGGACTGCATGGTGGAAGACTTTCGGTTTACGGGGATGACGGGGCTAATTACGCCCTGGAAAGATATGCAAAGGATGGGTTGAACGTCTATCTTCCAGACGGTACCATCAAAGGTGAGGCAGAACTTGGAAAGTTACTTGGCAATGCAGATAAGGATGTTTTTGAGAATGTCTATGCTTTTGGTCTGGACGAACTACAGGATTTCGACAGGCTGAACGGAGAGTCTATCAGCGGGAAACTGTATAGTGCAGGAACTGGTATTGGTGCTGCTTCTATCTCTTCCATTCAACGATTTTGTGATACTAAAAAAGGGGACCTGTTCAAACCATCTGGAAAGAAACCATTGATAAATACTCTTTTTACTGGGATCAATAATATCGAGCAGAACATAAAGGATATCGAAGATGGACAATATACCTATGATCTGTTGCATAGTGATATCGGGGATACGGAAAAAAAGATAAGTGAGCTCAAGGAAAAAAAGTCAGTTCTTTTGGAAAAACAGGAACATATAAAGGCTCTTTTGTCGGTGTGGGATGATTGGGTAGAACTTCAGATACATGCCAGCAAACTCGAAGAGCTTCCTAAGCTTGAAAGTTTTCCTGAAAATGGGCTTAATGGATATGAGATCATCAAAGAGAGGATACAGGATATCGATAAAAGCATTGCTGAACTGAACAGTTCTATTGAAAGGAACCGGACGCAACAGGGCAATATTATGGTTGATGACCTTCTGCTTGCACAGAAGGATGTTATATTCGAGTTGGGCAAAGGTGTCGGAAAATACAGGGCTGAAATAGTTGAGCTCCAAGACCTGAAGGTTTTGTTGAAGGGGGAAATGAAAAGACTTGGGTCCATGCTTCAGGTGATTGGACCTGATTGGGATGAGGAGAAGTTGAATGGTTTCGACATATCCATACCTGCAATAGATGATGTACGCAAACGTCACGGTGAAATAACTGAGGTGGATGATGATATAAGGGTCATGCGTCAGGAGCTCAAATCTATTGAGGATTCTATCTCGAAAAAGGACCGAACACAAGACGCTGTTTATGGCAAGATACTGATGCAACGGTCTGCAATTCTGAATATGGCAGATCGTGTGGTGGGATATCGTTCCAATACTGAACAAATAATCTCTCACAGGATCAAGCTTGATGGTAAAAAGAAAGAACTTGCTAATTTATTGGGGGATATTGGAAGTAAGTGGGACGGATCCTTATTGGAAAACTTCGATATTTCCAGCAGTGTGAGGGATCATGTCAGTGCCATGAAGGATGGTTTTAATGATACGGAATTGAATATCCATGACCTGGAATCAAAACTTGAATGGCTAAAGAATGACATTGTCAGGATCGATGGCAGTATAGATGAGATCGATACTAAGATAAATGCAATTGATATACGTATTCCTGAGGCTGAGCTTCACAAGATGCTTGCATCTTTGAAGAGCTTACAGTCACGATACTCTTCTCTTAAGGAGAAGGAGATCGACCTCAAGTCTTTAGAGAGGGATGAGAATTTTGCTTCAATGATGGGGCAAATGCCTGTTGCAACAAACCAGAAGATGCCGATATGGCCTACAGGGGTCTTTGCAGGGATGGGTGTTGCTGGGCTTGTAGCTGGTTATATGTATAATGAATTGCAGGGAGGTATTGTTGCATGTATTGGTCTGTTCATTGTGGCAGTCATCTATTCTGTGTCTGTGAGGAATGCAGGCAAAAGTGCAACACTTCCTGCCAATGATATGGAGATTGTTCCATCAGGAAATGCAAAAGAGCAGGTTGTGCAGGAAATTCGGTCTATAAGGGAACAGATTTTGGCTGTTGCTGTCTCCTGTGATTTTGAAGATATACCTGAAAGGTCTGCACTTGAAGCTCGTTATGATGAGCTTAAGGAATATGCTCTTGGTATTAGGTCGGTTTCTGAGCTTAGGTTGCAGAGGGATGGATTCGAGAAAGAAAGGCTCGTATCCAGCGAACAATATGTTTTGCTTGAATCAAACACTGACGATATGAGGGAGTTCCATAAGGAAATTCAATCCGAGTGGAAAGGGTGGCTCATTTCATGTGATCTGGATGCAGATATTGTTCCTGGGGACATGCCTGACAAGTTTGCTCTTGTTCGGGAGGGGAAGGATAAGCTTGCTTTCATAGGTGAGATCCAGTCTCAGCTATTAAGGTGCGAGATTTCTGTTGAAGAGTTCGAGGCGGACGCCCGGAAGTTGCTTGTTCTGTGTGAGTTTGAGAACTCTGGACGTTCCATTGATCAGGATGTTCTGAAGTTGCGGGATGATGTGAATGCGGAATTTGCGAAGACCGGGAAAGTGGAACAGATCAGACAGGACCTTGATGATCTGTTTGCCCGTTCAGATGTGCTGACTGCCGATCTTAAGGAAAAGGAAGCTGAAAGGGATGTTGTTTTGGTTAAGTGGAAGGAGTGGCTTGCAAAGTATGACCTTTCTTCTGAGATGACGGCCGAGAGCATCCTTGATATTTTCACTTCGATCAGGAATTGTTATGAGGTACAGGATAAGATCAAGGATATGTCCGATAAGATAGGATTTTATGCTGATTCTATAACTGTTTATGAGAACAAGATCCGTTCGGTCCTTGATGTTTGTGGAAAAATGGAGTCTGGGCTTGGGTTTGATACGGAACTGGAGCTTCTTAGGGATGATGTTGAAAAGGCGTTAAGTGAGAAGAACAGGTTGGATGCTCTGATCTTGGAGCTGGATGGAATTGTGTTCAGTCTTAAGGATGCCGAGGGTAAGCATTTGGGTTATTTGAGCGATATGTCCGTTCTTCTTAAGGAAGGGTTTTCTGAGACCGAGGATGAGTTTGTCAGTAATGCGAAGGTCTGGGATGAGCTTGTTCGAGCAAGAAGTGGTTACGAGATAGCTGAGTCGCATGTGAGGAAGCTTTCCGGGAATGATGATGAACATCTGAAGATAGTGGATGAGCTCAATGGTTCAAAATTTGATGTTTTGAAGGCACAAGAGGTCGAAGCTGTCGGTTTGATCGGTGAGGTCGATGATGATCTTGAGTCTTTAAGCGATGAGAAGGGAAGTATCAGGAACCAGATCAGGCAGCTTGAGGGTTATAATGAAGGTTCTGCATTGCGGCTGGAGCTTGAATCTCTTAAAGAAGGGCTTAATGAGAGGTCAAGGGAGTGGGCAACATATTCTGTTGCACAACATATACTTTCAAAGGCAATGGAGAGGTATGAAAGGGAAAGGCAGCCGGATGTTATTACTGAGGCACAGTCGTTCTTTTCCAACATTACTGGCGGGAAGTATGAAAGGTTGTATTCTCCACTTGGTTCTTCTGATATTTTTGTTGAAGATGGGGCAGGAAAACGTAAGGATATAATTGAATTAAGTCGGGGTACGGCCGAACAGCTCTATCTTGCTTTGAGGTTCGGCTTCATTAAGGAGCTTGGTAAGCATTCCGAGTCTTTGCCTATAGTTTTCGATGATATTCTGGTGAATTTCGATCCGGTAAGGAGCAGGAATGCGATCAGTTCTATCAATGAGCTGAGCTTGTCGAATCAGGTGCTTTATTTTACCTGTCATCCGGGAACTGTGGATATGTTCAGGGATGTAGTGCCGGATGTACGGGTGGTTGAGTTGAGCAAACTTTAAGTTTTGCTCACCTTTATCTTTTTTAAATTAGGGTTTTGTAGAAATTCATTGCCTAAAAATTCCCTATTCAATAACTCCTCATTTCCCTAGCATTTTTATACTAAATTCACTTACAATGGTTCATATACACCACAAAGTTCAAAACTATTATAAAAGGAGCAACAATAATGAATGTAAAGATCCCCTACGGAAAAGACTTTGTTGATATCGATGTGACCATTCCTCATGAGGTCTTGTCCCCCAACGAACCAGAAGTAGGGGATGAGTCAAGCATAATTTTAGAAGCTCTTTCCGATCCTGTTGAAAAAGAACCCTTCGAGGAATTTGCGAACAATGCTGATAAAATACTTGTTATCGTAAATGATGCCACACGGCCTACGCCTACTGCTCGGGTTCTTGAGGAAGTGCAGGATACCTTACGTTCCCATCCTGATGTGAAGTTCATAGTTGCCACAGGTGCCCACAGGGGACCCACAGAAGATGAGTTCCGATTCATTTTCGGAAACCTGTATGATGAGTTCAAAGATTCCATCTATGTCCACGATGCAAGAAAAGATGAGGATATGGAATATCTTGGTGTCTCCTCTAACGGCACAGAAATGTACATCAATAAGATGGTAAGGGAAGCTGGGAACATCCTTGTTATCGGTAGTGTCGAACCGCATTATTTTGCAGGCTATACCGGTGGTAGGAAAGCCTTTCTTCCCG
>Ga0255368_10315_pt1 | contig 11719 bp, 12 predicted proteins | sample ANMaggSeSYBR01E6_FD_182094 | JGI IMG/M metagenome (GOLD analysis project Ga0255368, IMG submission 182094) | Sediment cell enrichment communities from methane seep in Santa Monica Basin, California, United Staets - ANME aggregate JGI... | ecosystem: Environmental > Aquatic > Marine > Cold seeps >...
TTAATTAGATAATAAAACTAGAATGGGTTAAATGATTATATGAAGTTTGACGAATTCGAATTGATTTATAAGAATGATCATAAAGAAATTAAGAACAAAGCGAAGTCCGAATCTAAGTTAGCAGAAATACTAGGGAAACAGAATGTTTCTACTGAACCTATTGATATTTTTGCGTATACCAAGGATTCTACGCTCATCGCTTTTAATTGGACGCTTCAAGGTAAAATTGCTAGTTTACCGGATATTATTACTTGGCCAGAAACTGTTGAACAGATATCGGAGATTTTAAAATATGCAAACAAAGAAAAAATACCTGTTATACCGTATGCTGAAGGATCGGGTGTTGTAGGAGGAGCTCTTGCAATACGCGGTGGAATCATTCTAGACATGAAGAAATTTAACAAAGTTATAGAGATAAACGACAAAGACTTAACTGTTACAGCTCAAACTGGAATAAATGGCATGAATTTAGAGAGATTTTTAAACGATAAAGGTTACACTACCGGTCATATACCGCAATCCCTTTACACATCTTCATTGGGAGGTTGGATAGCTCATAGAGCAGCGGGACAATTCTCGACAAAATACGGTAAAATCGAAGACATCGTTATGGGTATGGAAATCGTTTTACCTCAAGGAGATATCATAAATTTTAAACCAATTGCCAGAGCATCCACAGGGCCTCAATTTGACAAACTTTTTATAGGGGGAGAAGGTACGCTGGGAATAGTAACAAAAGCCACGCTAAAAATTTGGCCCTACCCTGAAAAGAGAACGCTCATATCATATGCGTTTCCTACTTTTGAGGATTCGTTAGAAGCTACGAGACAAATATTAAGGCAACAAATATATCCTGCAGTTATGCGAATTTACGATGCTGATGAAACATTCAGACATTTTGGTCATCTAGAAAAAGCTAAAGACAAGGTTATGGTTGTATTTGTTTGTGAAGGTATTGGAAGACTCGTCGATCTTGAAGAACAAATTACAAAAGAAACATGCGAGAAGAATAATGGCATTGAATGTGGCGAAGAACCAGTTGAACATTGGTTTGAAACTAGATTTAAAGTAACAGATACATCATCGACTCCAACCTTTCAAATGGTTTTCGATACCATTGAAATTGGATTTTTATGGGATAAAGCGGCAGATATGTATCATTCTGTAATAGAAACTACAAAAAAAGTGAAAGGTATTGTAATGATTACTGCTCATGTATCACACTTTTATCCTAATGGAGTAGGATTTTATTTTACTTTTGCGGGGGTTCCTCCAAAAGAAAAAACCGATCTTGAATTTTACCAAGAAGTGTGGGATACGGTTATTAAAACGGTAGAGGATTGTGGTGGATCATTTGGGCACCATCACGGTGTTGGAATCAATAGATCTAAGTGGATGCCAGTAGAATGGGGAAAATCTTTTGATACTTTAAAAAGTATTAAGAAACTACTTGATCCCAATAATATTTTAAATCCAGGGAAAATTTATGAAAATCCTTGGGAAGAAAGAGGTGAGAATTAAGTGGCTGAGATTTTAAAGAAATATAAATGGATGGGTCCAATCATTCAAAAAATGGATCGTGATACTAAGAAAGTGTTCATGAAGAGTTTTCGAATGCGTGATAAGAACTTTTTTCCTGAAGGTGATTATAAAGCTGATGTGAAGAACTTAGTAAATTGTATGCTTTGTCCAAACATGTGTAGGTTCGATTGTGGAACACTTCAAGCATCTCAGAAAGAAACAATGAGTCCCGCCTATAAGGCAAGGATTGGGTATTATCTAACAATTGGAAAAATAGATTACAATGATTCTGAATTTGTAAATTTGATGTATAAATGCACGAATGAGGAGAATTGTAAAGTATGGTGCCCATTTGGATTTTCAGTCGTATCACTCCTTGAAACTGTACGAGATGATATTAATGCGAAGGGTTACATGCCAGATTATTGTAAGGAACAAGTCAAGAAGTTGAAAGACTCTAATACCATTGAAGGATACAATATCTTCGAAACTTATAAAGAAAATGGAATAGAGAATATCGAAACTGATGGCAACGATGATGTGTTTTATTACCTCGGATGTGAGTCAATGAAATTCCCAGAAGTTATAAAAGCTAACATGAATATTTTGAAAAAGGCAGGAATTAAATTCTCTACTAATCTTGACAGTAAGGTTTGTTGTGGAGGTCCATTATTTAACATAAGAGATTTAACCACAGCAAAAGATTTTGCTGAAAAAAATAAAAGTTTAATTGAATCAACAGGTGCTAAAATTATCGTCTCAGATTGCCCAGGATGTGTATTAACGCTTACTAAAAGATATGAGGGTCTTGGTATAAAAATTGATAAAAAAATAATTCACATTGTCGAATATATTAAAAAATTGTTAGATGAAGGAAAAATCAAGCCAACAAAAAATATATCTGATGATTTGAAAAAAGTAACGATTCACGATCCCTGTCTAATTGCGAGAAATATGGAAGATACTTCGTCTATTAGAGACATACTTGGTAAAATCCCCGGTTTGGAATTGGTAGAACCAAGATTTAATAAAGAAGACGTACACTGTTGTGGTTGGAGTGGTACAGCCCATTGGGTCGATAGGGATTTAGCGATTAAAGAAGCATCGATACGGGTTAGTGAATTAAAGGACACGGGAGCAGAAGTTTTTGTATCCGCGTGTCCATTATGTGAATTAGGCTTGGCTTATGGACTTAAAGAAGATGAAAAAGAAAAGATTAAAATAAAAGATGTGTCTGAATTATTAATAAAAGTACTTTAAAATTTTTAACAATGTGATTGTATGAATGATTTAATATGCGTGTTTGATGTTGGTACAACCGGGGCAAGAACTATACTCTTTGATATTAATGGAAAACAGATAGCAAAAGCCTATGAGGAGTATCCCGTTTTCAAACAACCTGTAGGTATTTCTGAACAGGATCCTATTTTATGGTGGAACGCCGTAAAAAGTACTTGTAATAAAGCAATAAGGGGTTTAGATGTTACTAGTATTATAGGTATTTCTGCTTCATTTATGCGCCAAACAACAACATTTATTGATAGAGAGGGAAAGGTTCTACATCCAGCGTTAACTTGGATGGATGAAAGAGAAGAAACTAGTGCTAAAGATTGGGACAAAGAAGGAGGGCTGAGAAGATCAATTCCTAAAATTCTCTGGTTTAAAAAAAATAAGCCAGAATTGTTCGCTAAAGTAGCTAAAATTGTGTATCCTGATACTTACATATACATGAAATTATGTGATGCGATTGTAACAGATCCTACCCAAGGAGTATGGGGAATTCTCAGTTTAGAGACTTTGCAATGGGATGAGAATCTTGCTGAGCTTTATGACTTACCTTTAAATTTATGGCCTGATTTATATTCAGCAGGTGATATTGTGGGTAGCTTATCTAGTACAGCAGCTAAGGATTTAGGGCTAAAATCTAATATTCCAATAATAATGGGGGGAGGAGATCAACAATGTTCTGCTTTAGGCTTAGGAGCTATTAATAACGGACAAGTGAAAATAACTATGGGAACGGGTACTTTCGTCGATTATGTTGTTGATAATCCCGTTCAACCAGCGGGTGATTTTCCAATATTTTCATTGCCGTCTGTGATCAAAGGAAAATGGAATATTGAAGGAGCAATACCAGGAACAGGGACTGCTCTTAAGTGGTTTAAAGATAATTTCTCTCAACTACAGATAAAAGAATGTCAAGAACAAAATATTGATGTCTACGATATGCTAGCGGCTGAAGCAAAAGAGATCTCCCCGGGAAGTGAAGGACTACTTTTTATTCCCCTGTATATGTTCAGAAAAGGTACAATCCATGGTTTAGGATGGAATCATACTAGGGGTCACATGATACGGTCAATTATGGAATCCTCCGCTCTAAGTGCTCAAATGTATTTAAATTTAATAGAAGGAATGGGAGGAGGTAAAGTCGATGAAGTAAGAGCTGATGGTGGTGCTATGAATAGTGGATTTTGGGGGCAGATGCTTGCTGATATATTAAATAGAAAAGTACATATCCCTGAAATTAAAGATGGCGCGGCTATGGGAGCAGGAATTTTAGGTTTTTATGGATGCAAGAAATTTAATAGTATTGAAAAAGCATTAGAAAACATGGTTAGATTTCAAGAAGTGAAAACACCAATTAAGGAGAATGTTAAAGTATATAAAAAATTAAATAGGATATTTATGCCTGCCTTACTTGATGTATATGATAAGAAGCGTGTAACAAAAAATTTATAATTTTTTTCTTCTCTATTTTTAAGGAAAGTTAATATATATGAAAATCATTCACTAAATTTCAATTTTCTGATTAGTAGTTCTTTAAATTTTTCAGAAGAACCTTGTAAATTTAAATGATTTTCATTTTCGAAAAGTTTTTGTTTGTACTTTAATTCACAAAATTAAACCCAAGATATAAAATAGTGTTACCATGCCCTTCTTTAGAAACCAAGAAGGTTATAACCTGTATTACGAAGATATTAACGGTGATAGTAGGGAACAAGTAGAAGGTACCATAATCCTACTTCATGGTTTCGCCTCATCAGCTTCATTTTTTAAAGGACAAATTAAATTATTAAGAAATAAGTATCGAATCATAGCTTTTGATGCGTTAGGGCATGGAAAAAGCGATCATCAACATCAACTTAATCTTTCAAAAAATCTTAGATTTGATATAATTAGAGATCTTGAGGACCTCTTGGTTTTCCTAAATGTAAATGAGAAGTATGGAATTATTGGCCACTCTCTTGTAGGAGGTATGATTGGACAATTAATTAGTATGGCTCATCCCAAAGATGTTAATTTTCTAATCTTGCTTAATTCTGGTTATATAATGATCGATAACGTCATAAGAAATATCTTTTACAATTTGCTTCCATATTTTATCCGCATGAATTTTTTAGATGTTGTTGCTAATTCCGTTGAGGACATTTTGGATAAAGTTATTCCATACATTCTAACTTCGTTAAAAGATTCTATAAATGGAATGAAATTAACTAAAGATGAATTATATATGCTCATCGAGGATCAAATCTTTACTATGATTAAAGAAATTAATGTGTATGATCCTTCTGGAATTGTGTGCCCTACTTTGATTATTGCGGGAAGATTAGATAATTTTGCTCCAGAACAAATGTCAGAGGAACTTCACAAGAAAATTCCTAATTCTAGGTTGGAAATTTTAGATATGGCTGGTCACTTCGCACCTGCTCAACGTAAAGATGTAATTAATGAGTTAATATGTGATTTTATTAAATCACTTGGTTAATATATCTTAACGGACTACTATTATAAGTATTGTTGCGTATTTATGAATTCCAAACTCGAAGATAATAATACTACAATCTCCTATTTCAAAGAAGAAATCGAACGCTTTGTTAAAGAGCGAAGATGGACGAAATTTCATAATCCTAAAGATTTAATTCAGGCTATTGGTATTGAAGTGTCTGAATTATCCGAAATATTTTTGTTTAATGACCTTTCAATTGATACAATACAAAACGACAAAGACATCTTAAAGAATATTTCTGATGAGATCGCTGATGTTTTTATATATCTTGTTAGCCTTTTAAATAGCCTAAATGTAGATTTGACGAGTGTTTTCATAACAAAAATGAAAAAAAATGAAACCAAATATTCGATCGATGAATTTTATGACGGTTCATACCGCAAACTGTAAAAACGCTATAATTTAATATTGTGCCCTATCTATACTTTCTTAGGAAATGTCCTCAATCTTAGAATATTTTCATCCCCCTTAGCCCAGTTCTTCAGATTAGCCAATCTTTCACCATGATCACCATGTTCAGGATGATCGAATGCTTGTTGAAGCTCCGTGCAAGGTAAATCTGGGCAAAAACCACAATGAAGATATCCTTTATCAGAACAGCATTTTGCTACACTACATTCTCCATAGAACATCTCTCCTTTACAAATTTGACATCCCAGGCAGTTAGTTTTCTCTTTCCATTCGCATATCCCACAATATGCTCCGCACATACCTATTTGTTCTTTATCCATTAGTCAATAACACTTTTTTCGGTTATTATTGGGTAATATTTACTTATATAATTATATTATAGAACTTTTCTTTTTTTTTTTATAATAATTTATAGTTTCTTTATCCAATCGTATAAATTATTCTCAGATTAATATATAGACATTAGAAATGATAAAAAGGATTTTTATGCAATTTCATCTTTTTTATAACCATGACATCAGAAGAATTAGACGATATAATTAGAAATCAATTCGATAAATCTTTAGATGGTACGAATTTTGAATCATTAGGGAAGCTCTATAAGGGAAAAGTACGAGATAATTATATAAAAAACGATGTAAGAATAATTATTGCTACTGATCGGTTATCAGCTTTTGATCGCGTGATTACAACAATTCCGTTTAAAGGCCAAATGCTAAATCAAGTATCATCTTTCTGGTTCGAAAAAACTAAAAACTTAGTAAAAAACCACATAATAGAGATTCCAGATCCAAATGTTGCTGTGGTTCACCAGTGCGAGATGATTCCAGTCGAAATGATTGTAAGAGCATATATAACTGGGTCTGCGTGGCGGAGTTACACTAAAGGAGAGGCTACTTCGGGTATTATTTTACCAAAGGGATTACAAAAAAATCAGAAATTAGATGATTTTATCTTGACACCTTCGACAAAAGCGGAGAGTGGGCACGACATATATATTTCAAGAGAGAAAATTTTAGAAGATAAATTAGTTGATGAAGAAATCTATAGACAAATGGAAGATGCATCCATAAAACTGTTTAAATTTGCTCAAAATTACTGCCTTAACAATGACTTAATATTGGTAGATACAAAATACGAATTTGGAATAAAGGATGGAGAACTATTGGTAACTGACGAAATTCATACTCAAGATTCTTCTAGATTTTGGGTTGCAGAAAGTTATAACGAAAGATTTGAAAAAGGTGAAGAACCCGAAATTCTGGATAAAGAGATTTTCAGAGGTTGGTTAATGGACACGTATCCAGATATTTTCCCCAATATCGCCCCAGATCAAGACATACCACTTATAGCTCCCGAGATTAAAATAGAACTTGCCAAGAGATATATGAAAAGTTATCAAAAAATCACGGGAAATGAATTTAAAGCCGAAGTATCAGATGTTAAGAAAAGAATCGTAGAGAATCTGAAAAAAGCTAATTATTTGTAACTCTTAGGAAAAGATTTATATAAGATTTAACTGTATTTTTTTTATAATGTTTGTTTTTATTTTACTAATTGGCGTATTTGGATTATTTATGGCAAGTTTTATCGCATTAATAGTAGACTTGCTTTCTCCAAAAAGAAACAATAATCGCCCTTCCGACGAAAAATTACCGAAGCTTGGTAAATACAGCTTTCTGTTCAATCTTTTTGCCCTAATACTTTTAGTGTTTGTAAGTTTTATGACTGCGTAGTAATTTACATCTCAAGCAATTGCATTAAATTTTACTAGATTGAAAAAATCTCATTTTTGTCGCATTTCGTAGAAGAAAATTATTTATTAATTAATAAGAACTATTAAAATTATAATTCAACTTTTTTTCATAAATGGCTCAAATGGAATTTATAATTGAAATTTCTCTTGAAAATAAGCCTGCTGCTCGTGATCCTGTCGCTGAAACAATAAAAAGAGATTTGCTTGCAAAAAAAGGATACGAAAATGTGTCTAAAGTTCGCTCTGGCCAATATTTAAGACTTATATTAAAAGCGAACAGTGAAGAGGATGCCAAGGAAATTGTTACAAACATGTGTAATGATTTAAGAATATTTAATCCAGTCACACAGAACTTAAATATCATAAATGTGAAGAAATTATGACTATTAAGGTTGCTGTCATTCAATTTCCTGGAGCAAATTGCGATTTAGATGCAATTCATGTCTTAAAGAATGTCGTAGGCGTCGACACGAGATTAGTTTGGCATAATGATTTTAAAGAAGCTCACTTTGACGGTGTAATTTTACCAGGAGGATTTAGTTTTGGTGATTATTTAAGAGCGGGAATTATAGCAGCTCATAGCCCCGCGTTAGATGAAGCAAGAATAATGTTAGAGGATGGTAGACCCATTCTTGGCATATGTAATGGTTTTCAAATATTAATTGAAGCGGAATTTCTTCCTGGAGCTTTACTTCAAAACGAATCGTTAAAGTTTGTATGCAAATGGGTTAATATCAAAGTATTAAATGATCGAACTGCCTTTACGAACAAAATGAAGAAAGATGATGTGCTTGCAATTCCCATTGCTCACGGAGAAGGAAGATATTATACCGACAACTTAAAGGAGTTAGAAGAAAACGATCAAATAGTATTTAAGTATTCAACTGAGGACGGAAGTGTCAAATCCGAAGCAAATCCGACCGGTACTCTAGAAAATATCGCCGGAATCTGCAATATTGAGCAAAACTGTGTAGGATTAATGCCACACCCTGAACGCGCGTCTGAATCGATCCTTAGTCCTAAACAAACTACCCATGGTAGAATCTTTTTTGAATCTATGATAGAATTTATAAAACGGAGGTCAACTTGATGACGAAAGTAAACTTAAACGGGGAAGAAGTAAGCGTTGAAATGCCAAAGAAAGAATTCGAAAAAGTTAAAGAACTTCTAAATAGAGAGCCTAGCATAACAGAACTTGGTGGTTTCGATGTGATGTGGAGCGAACATTGCTCGTATAAGTCGTCACGTCCGAAACTTAAACTTTTTGAGGATGCTGAGGCGAATTACGACTATGTATTAGCTGGTCCCGGAGAAGACGCAGGAGTAATCGATATAGGGGATGGATACGCACTAGCATTTCGTATTGAATCTCACAATCATCCATCGGCAATAGAACCCTATCATGGTGCTGCTACAGGGATTGGGGGGATTATCCGCGATGTTCTATGTATGGGCGTTCGACCAATTGCCCTGCTCGATCCCTTAAGATTTGGCCGTTTAGCGGGTAACTCACACTCTCAATGGTTATTTAAGTATGTTGTTAAAGGAATTGCTGATTATGGTAATTGTACTGGCATTCCTACAATTGGTGGCGAAGTTGAATTTGACGATAGTTTTGAAAATAATTGCTTAGTCAATGTCGCATGCATAGGTCTAGGCACAATAGAAGATTTTAAACACGCTCCAAGTAGAGCATATAACCCTGGGGATTACATAATCTTAATGGGAGGTTCTACTGGGAGAGATGGAATTCATGGAGTAACATTTGCCTCTCGAACTCTAACTGAAATGTCTGAAGCTGATAGACCCGCAGTACAAATTGGTGATCCTTTTACAAAAAAGATGATAATCGAAGCTACTTTAGAGGCTGTGAAAACGGGATATGTTAGAGGTTTAAAAGATTTAGGAGGAGGAGGTCTTACTTGCGCAACTAGCGAATTAACTGGAGATGGTAATACTGGAGCAAACATAGAACTGAGAAAAGTTTTTACTGCAGAACCAGGTATGACATCATACGAAATAATGTTATCTGAATCTCAAGAACGAATGGCTTTTATCGTTAAACCAGAAGGGTTAGAAACAGTTCTTAATGTATTTAGAAAGTATGAAGTAGCACACGCAGTAATAGGGAAAACGGACGATTCAAAAGTATTAAAAGTTTTTGACGGAGAAGAACTTGTAGTAAATATTCCTGCAAAAGCTCTTTCTGTATCTCCAACATTTAAAAGACAAGAAAAACGACCTGAGTATTTAGATCAATTGCTCGCACAACCCACTCCTAAACCAAGCAAACAAATCGGAGAAATAATAGAAATACTGATTGCTTCCGAAAATATTTGCAGTAAAGAATGGATTTATCGCCAATACGATCACGAAGTGGGAGTAAGATCGGTGGTAAAATGTGGAGACGGAGATTCGGGAGTGTTAAGAATAATAGGAACAAATAAATTCATAGCTGCGAGTGTGGGCGTAAATTCTAAACATTGTTATCTAGACCCTTACGAAGGAGCTAAAGGAGGACTGGTAGAAATATGCGGAAATGTCATTACGACTGGAGCAAAGCCCATGGCGATGGTCAATTGTTGTAACTTTGGCAATCCAGAGATCCCGGAATCGTTCTGGTATTTTTCTAAAGCTGTGGAGGGAATGAACGATTTTTGTAGAACTTTAAAAATACCGATAGTGGGAGGAAATGTTTCTTTTTATAACGAAGATGAAGTTACTAAGACCGCAATCAAAGCGACACCTCAAATTATGATAGTTGGTTTAATCGAGGGATATGAAAACATAATCACATTACCCTTTAAAAAAGCTGGAAATGACATTCTTATTCTTGGTGAAACAGAGGCTGAACTTGGCGGTTCTGAATATCATTCGGTGGTCCATGAACTTGAAGGGGGGATTCCCCCTAAAGTTGATGAGGATAAGATAAGAGCTAGATGGAATTTCATATACGCATTGTACGATAAAAAATTAATTAAAGCAAATCACGATGTAAATAAAGGGGGCTTTCTTGTAACTATTGCTGAAATGTGCTTTAAAAACAAGCTAGGAGCGGATTTAGAATTGAGTAGCTACAAAGCTAATGGCTTGAGAGATGATGAACTGCTTTTTAGCGAAACCGTTGGCAGATTCATTATAGAAACTGAACAGACAAGTTTTAACGATATTATGCTTCTCGCGTCTGAATTTGACGTTAAAATAACCAAATTAGGAGTTATAATCAATCAGCCAAAGATCCTGATAAAAGGTTTGGAAAATCAAGATATATCACTGGATATTGTTAAATTAAAAGATTTGTACGATTCAACAATACCTAATCTTATGGAAATATGAAACAAGAAATGTCTATTTTACCGACATTTTAATTAAATCTAAACCTTATTTTTCTTGAAATTTCATATACGGTGTGGTTATTTGTACTAATATCACGAACATGAATAAAAAATAAGCGAAATTTAGATATAGTCTAAGTTTTTCCTAACTATAAGATTATTTACATTATTTTTAGGACGAATTATGAGAGCTCGAGCATGTATTAAATGCAAGGAATATATGATAATCCATGCAAATAACCCTTTAAATCAGACTAAAATAGATAATTTTGAGAGAATACATCATTTACATACGCTAATTACCGTAGATCTTGAAGAAATAAAGGATCAATATCAATTAATAAATAATAACGGATCTAAAAATGTTTCCAAAGAAACTAATCATTCTCAAGATTCTTTAAATAAAATATATTAGAATTTTAAATTCGATCTTCTGTTTTTTAAATTTTATTCACTTAAATGAACATAATTTAATTTATACTAGCTCAGTTAAAGAGCTAAAAGAATCTATAACTTTGTATGGGATAATACTTCCTTCTGATGAATTGAAGAATTGTCCTTTACCCGTTTTTACAAGGAATCCTTTAAGATTAGCATTTTGAGCACCTAAAATATCTGTTTCAATATCATCCCCGACGACAATTGTATCTTCAGAGGATAAATTGAGTTTTTTTAAAGCTTGAAAAAAATACTCTTTAGAAGGTTTACCAAAAATCATAGGCTTAACATGAGCAGCATTTGCTATCATATGTACAAATGATCCTGTATCTATTACAGGCTCTCCATTAACATCGAGATAATAATTATTACCTTGTGTTCCAAGTAATATTGCCTTGTGCTTTATAACATGCCGAAAAGCTTCGTTGAGCCTGTTGACATCCCAATTGTCCCGGAAATCCCCAACAATAA
>Ga0255368_10318_pt1 | contig 11574 bp, 12 predicted proteins | sample ANMaggSeSYBR01E6_FD_182094 | JGI IMG/M metagenome (GOLD analysis project Ga0255368, IMG submission 182094) | Sediment cell enrichment communities from methane seep in Santa Monica Basin, California, United Staets - ANME aggregate JGI... | ecosystem: Environmental > Aquatic > Marine > Cold seeps >...
GCACAGAAGGTCCTTATCAAATTCCATAAACATATGCACTCACATGCTCTTTTGATCCTTGAGAAGATGGCTCGGGAAAAACGTTCGGATAATAATTGAGGAGGTAGTCATCATAAAGAACTTATTCGAAAAACTGGGTGTCTTTATTGAGAGCAACACCATTCCTATACTATTAGTAGCCTTATTGCTCGTCCTTGTCTCTGTCCAGGGTGCACAGAACATTACTATGGAATCCGGAACTGATACATTTGTTGAGAAAACTTCCCAGTTGTATCAGGATTTTGATCACCTCTATATGAACATCTTCGGTACGGAAGCCATTGTTATAATTATAGAGGATGGGCAGGTAAATGATCCCGCTTTGTTGCAGGCGATGGACCGGCTTGATCGTATGTCTTCGTCGTTGCCCGGTGTAGTGGATGTTCAAAGTGTCGCAACAGTTGTCAAAGATGCTAATTTCGGTCTTACCGGTGATGCATCACTGCCTGAAGACAAAGTAGAACTACAGTCTCTGATCGACAATCATGTTCCTGAACAACTGATGCCTGACAGTACTCACACACTTGTTTATGTCGAGATTGCAGGTTCGTCAACCGATGAACAGAAACAGGAGATCTTGAGGGAGATTGAGACTTCTGTTAGCCTAGCAGAATTTCCTCCTGATTATAATGTTATAGTAACCGGGGAACCAGCTTTCATGATCTCCATGAACAACGCAATGATGTCAAGTATGAGTGTATTGCTTGGGCTTTCAGTTATCCTGATGATCGTTGTCCTGTATCTCGTGTTCGGTCATGTCAGGTGGAGGTTAATGCCTCTTGCTATTGTTCTGCTGGGTATCATATACACATTTGGTGCTATGGGATATCTGGGGATACCAATGACCATGGTCTCAATGGCAGCATTCCCTGTACTGATCGGTCTGGGTATAGATTATGCCATCCAGTTCCATAATCGTATAGAGGAGGAGCTTGAACGCGGTGAGACGCCGGCAGAGGCAGTGGTGAATACTATCAAGCACACTGGTCCTGCTGTCCTGATCGCACTTATAATCACAGCACTAGGATTCTTTTCTCTTCTGACATCAAGTGTGCCTATGATACAGGACTTTGCAAAGCTGCTTCTCATAGGTATTACGATGTGTTTCCTTGCTTCCCTGTTCGTAGGTGTGACTGTGATATATGGTCTTGACAACATGCAATCTATACGCAAGGAGAAGTTCGGACACTTGTCCCTGCGCGGCAAAAACAAATCAAAGACCTCATCTCCCGGTACTGGAGAACCCAAGCCGGACATTCTGGACAGGTTCCTGGGCCGAACTACCCATTTCACCATAAAACATCCTTTCATGATCCTGTCCATTGCTGTTCTGCTTTGTGCCGGTGGCTTGGTGGCCGATACTCAGGTAGGGATCCAGACAGATACGGAAACCTTTGTCCCACAGGACCTGCCGGCATTGATTGACCTAGGACATCTTTCTGATATTACCGGAGGTGAGGACCAGCTGAACATTATCATCAAGACTGACAATGTTGCTGATCCTGATACCTTGAAATGGATTGATGAGTTCAGCTCTCATGAAGTAGATAGCCGGAACAATATCATTGGGGCGGAAAGCATGGCCAGTGTCATTAAATCGATGAATGGCGGTATGATCCCTGAAAGTGAGTCTGAGATCAGATCCTTGTATGAACAGATACCTGCTCAGCAAAAAGACCGTTTCATGTACGGCGAGAATATGCTTCTGCTAAATCTGAATGTTGGTGACGTAATGGGAAGCATTGGGATGGAAGGATTTGAAGTCCTCACGGATATTGTGAGGGATGATATTCTGTGGATGTCCCCGCCTCCCGGAATGGCAGCTACGATAACCGGAAGCAATGCGGTGTTCATAGAAGTTATCGATGCGCTGACCTCAGGACGCATCTTTATGACATACCTGGGTCTGGGAATGGTATTCGGTGGCCTGCTTCTGATCTACCGCGATCTTCTCAAGGCCCTTGTACCGGTAGTGACAATGTTCATGGTCATTGGCTGGTCTGGAGGACTGATGTACCTGCTGGGTATGGAATACAATCCAATGACAGCTACACTGGGGGCACTCATCCTTGGGGTGGGTTCTGAATATGCTATACTTCTGATGGAGAGGTATTTCGAGGAAAAGGAGAAAGGTATGACTCCTGAAGAAGCAATGACCGAAGCAGGAGTAAAGATCGGAAAAGCGATATTCACTTCCGGACTTACGACACTGTTCGGTTTTTGTGCACTGATAGCATCCGATTTCGGTATGATCAGTGGCTTCGGTATGATCACTGTAATTGATGTAGGGCTTGCCCTATTCGCAACATTTGTGATCTTCCCACCTGTGATGGTATTGCTCGACAATTTCCGCGAAAAGAGGAAAGTAAAAAAAATAATGCCTGATGCATTCGAAGATAATTTAGAAAACATCGAAATTGCAAAATATAGCACTGACCCGGGGGCTGATGCCTTTTGATGAACTGTAAAAATAAACAAAAGAACAGATATGTGAATTCAGCGGTCATGGTGGCTGTCCTGCTGACTGCGGCATTGTTCGTGGTTACTGCATCTCCTGTAGCAGGAGCAAAAGAGTTCGTACAGCCGACCTATGAGTTCTCAACCAATTATTATGATGCTTACGGTGAACCTGATATCTATGTTTCCGTTATTGGGGACACTGAGTTCGAGAGGGGCGAGACTGCAAAGGTACGCGTTGTCCTTTCGAACAGAGGTGTACTGTATGGGTTCAAGGCCGAGACTTATGTGGATACGGAAAATGGAGATCATGCAAAGTCCCTGAAAGAGCTCGAATATGAGTCATTGAGGACCACTGCTTTTGGTTTAAAGACTGAGATGGTTTCGACCACAGATTATATAGAGGTCGATCCGATCACAAGTATCCAGACTCTTGATAAGCTTTCACCTGGTGTGCTTCCTGATGGCCCGATATCCTTTACCATTACCATCTCCGATAACGCACCGGCTGGCACTTATATGCTCTTACTTCCTGTCAGTTATGAGTTCCAGAGTGAGGTTGAGATGACTGATGGAAGTACTGTCAGACTTGGTGTGCCTGACCTTGATCATACAACATTCTACAAGATAAGGAACACGACCCTTCAGATCCCGGTGATCGTCGAACCAGCTGCAAAGTTCGTTGTGTCCGATGTGGAGGGTGAGCTTACATCCGGTCAGTCCGGTACTATCAATGTGACCTACACAAATGTGGGTGAGGTCGAAGCAACTGATGCTTTTGCTAGGATAGTTGTTATGAAACCGCTTAGCTCGGACAGATCAGTTGTAAACCTGGACACTATTGCACCGGGAGAGAGCAAGACCGCATCATTCGATCTTGCTGCAGATATCTCTGCGGTGGAGAAGGATTACGGAATTGACAGGGAGATCAAATATCGTGATGAGGACGGTGAAATTGAGTTCTCGGACAACATTATTGTTGAGGTCCCGCTCAAGTCAAGGGATGCAGGTATAAGCATCACCACGATGGCAATTGCAGGAATTCTCCTGCTAGTAGCTTACATGGGATACAATACGATACGCAGAAAGAATGACAAAAATAATGCTTAAACTGAAAAATTATCGAATTAATATTATGAAGAGGACTAATTATGTTTAAAATGACAGATTCCAGATACGCTTTGCCAATTATGGCTTCACTTGCTGTACTGCTGCTTTTTATGGCACCGGTACATGCAGCGTCTATACTGCCATCGAATGGTGAGTTCACTGCAGCTAATGCTGACCTGCCTGATTTCTTCAATTTCGATGACAACTATTATACTGTGTATGGTGGCCCGGATGTGACTGCAACCCTTGTGGGTGATAATGAATTTGAGCGTGGAGATTCCGTTACTTTGAACCTCGACCTTATGAACAAAGGTCTTATTACGGGATTCGAATCGGAAGAGGACAAGAAATTCCTTGATAAGCTGGAACAGAAGTTGCAGAGCACTGAAATGTCATACGAAGCACAGCGCACCACTGCAATTGGTATTGTGGCAGTTCTGACATCCCTTGATCCGGATGTTGATGTCAAGTCCGGTCCTCAGGAAGCTGGGACCCTTGTATCAGGTCAGCAGACCGAGTCTCCTGTGAAGTTCAATATCGATATCTCGAACAATGCAGGGTCTGGAAGTTACCCGATGCGTCTGGACCTTTATTATGGATACCAGAAGAATGTCCAGATAAATGGTGACAATGAAACTGACCTTGGTATTACAAATATGGAGGTTGGACTCTGGTATGATGTGGGTACACAGAACACGACCTTTGACATATATGTGGAGGATGAGGCAAGATTTGAAGTGACCAACGTAACTGGTGAACTGTATCCTGATTCCGAGAGCATGATCTATGTTACTTACAAGAATGTAGGTGACCTTCCTGCAAAGGATGCTACTGTGAGGGTAAGTGCAGCTGATCCGTTCAGTACTACTGATGATCAGGCATTTTTGGGTACACTTGAATCCGGTGAGAGCACAGTTGCAGTTTTCAATCTTAAGGTGGATGACCTTGCAGTTCCAAAGGCTTACGCTTTGAACAGTGAGGTCAAGTATGAGGATGTCGATGGGCATGACCAGATATCTGATACCGTAAAGATCAAGACCGATGTACTTCCGGCATCTGCAAAGGCCGATGGTTCCAATATGCCGGTGATCATTGGTGCAGGTGTGGTCATAGTGCTTGTAGTTGCAGGATATTTTGTCTACCGAAGCAGGTATTCAAAGAAAGATGGCGATGAGTGATCTTATCGCCCTTATTTTTTTAAGTTCTCCTTTTTTTGTTATGCTTTGATATCGTTCTGTCTGGTATAACATCACTAATAAGTATAGTATGATATTATTATGGTTGAAATCACTTATATATTAGAAATGACATGGTATCACAAACTTTAAAGCAGTTACATTTAATCTAGATACTTATATTACATCACACTTTTATTTTAGCCCGATCGGGAGGGAAATCAAAAATTGAGTCAGCCTTGTGTTAATATTGGTATGGTAGGTCATGTCGATCATGGAAAAACGACGCTTGTAAGCGCGCTGTCCGGTGTATGGACAGATACGCACAGTGAAGAAATGAAGCGTGGTATATCTATTAGATTAGGGTATGCGGATACTACTTTCCGGAAGTGTCCTACCTGCCCGGAGCCTCAGGGCTTTAGCGTTGCTAAGACCTGTGAGCACTGTGGGACTAAAACGGAAGAGGTCCGTACCGTGTCATTTGTAGATTCTCCTGGTCACGAGACCTTGATGGCAACAATGCTCTCTGGAGCTGCTATCATGGATGGAGCTATTCTTGTCATTGCTGCGAATGAGGAATGTCCTCAGCCACAGACAAAGGAACATCTGATGGCTTTGAACATCATCGGTATCAAGAATATCGTGATCGTGCAGAACAAGATCGACCTTGTTCCAAAGGAAAAGGTCATTGAACATTATCATCAGATCAAGGAATTCGTTAAAGGAACGGTTGCAGAGAATGCACCAGTTGTCCCTATCTCCGCACAGCAGAACATCAATATCGATGTTCTCATCGGCGCGATGAACGAAATGATCCCAACTCCAGTGCAGAAACTTGACAAGCCGGCACACTTGCTTATTGCAAGGTCTTTCGATATCAACAAACCTGGAACACCTATTGATAAGATCTCAGGTGGCGTTATTGGTGGAACCCTCACAGCAGGTACACTAAAAGCAGGTGATGATATTGAGATACGTCCAGGACGTAAGGTCGAGAGCGAGAACGCTGTTAGGTGGGAGCCTATCTTCACCAGCATCAATCTTGTAATTGCAGGGAAGGAAAAGGTCGATGAGGCAACTCCTGGTGGATTGCTTGCATTGGGTACCGGTCTGGACCCAAGTATCACAAAGAGTGATTCCCTTACGGGACAGGTTGCAGGTGTACCTGGTACATTGCCGCCAACACGTGACTTGTTCACTCTTGAACTGAAGTTACTTGAACGTGTAGTGGGTGTGTCCGATGAGGAATCTATTGGTAAGATCAAGACCAGTGAACCTCTTATGCTCAATGTCGGTACTGCAACTACTGTGGGTATCGTTACTAGTGCACGTGAGGATGTCGCAGAGGCAAAGTTAAAGCGCCCGGTATGTGCTGAGGTCGGCTCCATGGTAGCTATCAGCAGACGTATTGGTTCACGCTGGCGACTTATTGGTGTTGGAGTAATCAAAGATTGAAGGTTATAATCGATACGAACGGTTTTATGATACCAGTTCAGTTCAAAGTAGATATCTTTGGTGAACTGGAGCGCCTCGGGTACGATGAGTTCGTTGTGCCCCAGGCGGTCATCAATGAGCTCAAGGCACTGGTCAAGAAGTACACGGGCGAGAACAAAACTGCAGCAAAGGTTGGACTTTCGTTATCAGATAGATGTACTCTCGTGGAAAGGGCAGGAATTGCGGACGATATCATCCTCCAGCTTGCTCTTGATATGGATGCAGCAGTGCTGACCAATGATGTTGGTCTGGTAAAGCGTCTTAATGATGCGAATGTTATCGTTGTGCGTTTGCGTCAAAAGAACCGTTTGGATATAATGTGACCATCATATTATAATTTTAGTAGCAGTTTAAATTAATGCAGGGCATATTGGAGATCGAGATATGTATAAAAGGATGAAACTTAAGGACACGATCCGTGTAGCTCCCCGTCTGTTGGGCGAAGATGTAGGGGTTAGCGTAAAGGATGCGTTAAAGGAGAAGCTTGAGGGCAGGGTCGATAAGGCACTGGGCTCCATTGTCGCTGTCACTGATATTGAAGAGATAGGTGAAGGGCATATCCTTGTAGGGGACGGTGCTGTCTATTACGATGTGATCTTTGATGCTATTGTATTCGTCCCAATACTTCAGGAGGTCATGGAAGGTCTGGTAGTAGAGACCGTAGAATTCGGTGCTTTTGTCAGCATTGGTGCTATGGATGGTCTTTTACACGTTAGCCAGATCACTGATGATTTCATGTCCTACGATGGTAAGAATGGTAGGCTTATTAGCAAGGTCGGAAACCGTACTCTTTCAGAAGGTGACAAAGTGCGTGCCCGTATCGTTGCTGTGAGCACCAATGAGAGAGAACCAAGGGACAGTAAGATCGGACTGACAATGCGTCAGCATGCTCTGGGCAGGTTCGAATGGCTTGAAGATGCACGCAAGCCTAAGTCCGATGAATCTAAAAATAAAGATGAATAAACCGAGGTGTTTCTAAATGGTAGATCAGGTATGCCGTGAATGTCACAGGATCGTTACAGGTCAGACATGTCCTGTTTGCGCTTCAAGCAATTTGAGTGATGACTGGAGCGGACTTGTCATTATCGTTGATCCTCAACGTTCCATAATAGCAGAAATGATCGGCGTTGAAGTTGCCGATAAATACGCTTTGAAGGTGCGGTAAGTTGGGTTTACATATTTCCTTACCAGAAAGCCTTCGGCCTCTTTTAAGGAAACCTTTCGGGGTCTTGTATACAGGTACTGGCGGTGATGCTGTCAGAAGTCTTGTAGATGACCTCGATAATCCCACAATACTTATATCTGTGGGCGATGTTACTACTTTTCACTTGCTCGAATCAAACATCATTCCAGATATTCTGATCGTGGATGATAGGACAAAAAGGGCGCCAGCTTCATCACAGGTCGTTTATGGAACAAAACATAAGGGATTCGCTGAGATAACAGTAGATAATCCCCCCGGGGTAATAACCGAGGATCTGATCGGTGTGATAAGCGATGCGATATTGTCTGATAAAAATGTTCGAATTTTCGTACAAGGCGAAGAAGATCTTGCAGCTTTGCCTGCGATACTAATGGCACCTTTGAATTCGGTAGTCCTTTATGGTCAACCGGATAAGGGTGTAATGCTTGTAAGGGTTACAGAATCCATAAAAGCAGAACTTAAGGATCTATTTGATAAGATCCTTGAAAAACAGGATCATAAAGAACAGTTATACAACGTGCGGAGGAAATTATATGGATATTAATATTACTGAAGACAAAAATAATGCGCTTCTCAACAGGCGTGAATTGATGTTCGATGCAACATTCGAGGGTTCCACACCTTCAAGGATCGATGTCAGGGGCAAACTGGCTGCAATGCTTAACGTACCCCTTGAACTTGTCATCCTTCAGAAGTTCGAGAACAGCTACGGTATGTCTGCAGCAAATGGCTATGCAAAGATCTACGAAGATGCAGATCGCATGAAGGTTGTAGAGAAAGAATATGTCCTCAAAAGGAACGAACTTCCTGAGGCAGAAGTTGTAGAAGAAGCAGGTGAGTAAACATGGCTGTCAAAGACTACTATAAAGTAAACGGCGAATCCATTGAAAGGCTAAGGCAGTTCTGCCCACGCTGCGGCGATGGTGTCTATCTTGCAGACCACAAGGACAGACTTACCTGTGGCAAATGCGGATACACTGAGTTCAAGAAATAATATTGACAAATGGCATCACCTTTGATGTGATGCCTTTTTTTTTAGTTTTTACTTTTAAATAACCAGGCTGAACAGCTTTTGCCATGGGCACTTTAAGGTCATTCAAGCTCTTTCTCTTCTCTGTAATTGCGAAGTGCAAGCTCAATGGTCGAATGAAGACTGTTCTCTTCAAAAGGCTTGATAATATATCCGTAAGGCTTTGTTCTTTTAGCTCTTTCCAATATCTTCTCATTTGAATATGCAGTAAGGAAAACTACTGGGACATCGAAGCTTTTTCGTATCTTGTCTGCAGCTTCGACTCCGTCCATATCACCTTTTAGCATAATGTCCATCAATATAAGGTCTGGAAATGTGATCTCCGCCTTACTGATCGCCTCTTCTCCCGACGACGCGATACTGGGGACAAGGTATCCAAGGTTCTTAAGCATCTTCTTAATACCTAATGCGACGATCTTCTCGTCTTCCACTATCAGTATCTTGGTCTGGCTCATCATTTACCCTCTTTCAATTATATTTTTCTTCTGTAAATTGAATTATGAACTTTGTTCCATTGTCCTTTTTAAGTTCAATGTTCCCATCGATCTGCTCAACAAGGTTCGTCACAAGTTGTAATCCGAGTGATTCGGTATCCCTGAAGTCGATATCTTCCGGTATGCCACTGCCATTATCGCTGACCGTTAGCATAAAATCATCTCCAAAATGTTCAATATCCACGGATATGATGCCTTTCTCGTTCTCGTCCTTATCCTCGAATGCATATTTAAGCGAGTTTGAAACAAGCTCATTGATAATAATTCCAAGTGGAACTGCAGTATCCATGTTAAGGAAAACATCCGCGACATCAAGATCGATGGCGATATTCCTGTTACCTACTACGTAGGACTGGGAAAGGTATGTAATAAGATTTTTTGTATAATCTGCAAAATCGATACTTTCCATATCCTCGGACTGATATAACTTCTCATGGACCAGTGCCATTGTCCTGACCCTGTCCTGGCTGTTCTTGAAAGCATCTCTTACTTTTTTGTCCTTGAACTTATCTGATTCCAGGTACAACAGTGTTGATATCACCTGCAGGTTATTCTTGATGCGGTGATGGATCTCTTTCTTACGAATTTCCTCTACCTTTAGTAACGTCTCTTCTGCACGTTTCCTTTCATCGATATTTACAATGATGCCTTGCAGATAATCCACATTTCCTTCTGCATCACGGCGGATAAAGGTCCTCTCATCAGCCCAGACGATTTTGCCATATTTGGTCAGTATCCGATATTCAATAGTAAACTCATTTGCTCCCTCGTCGCATTTTCTTTGTAGCTGTTCCTCCACTCTGGGGAGGTCCTGAGGGTAAACGATATCTGCATAAGTTACTTTCCCGGATGAGAAATCCTCAAGTGAATATCCAAACTGTGATATGTTCTTTGATACGAAATCAATAGGCCATCCTTTCTCCGCTCTCCACTTGAAAACAATGACAGGACTATTCTCAACAACCCTCTCCATCTCTTCTTTCATCTGGTTGGACTGTTCAAGCTCCTTTGAATATCGTATAAGCTCTTCTTCCGCTTTCTTCCGCTCGGTGGTCGCATTGTAAAGGGACTGTCTTGTCTTCTCGATACCGTCTGTAAGTATCCTGAAATCTCCTTCTCCCTTTAGTTTGATCTTACGGGTGAAATCCTCATTCTGGAATGCTGTCAGAACAGCGTTCGATTCATCGATAATGGCATTGAGCTTTGTTGCGAAACTATCGAGGGTATCTCCAATATGTTTGAACTCTCCTTTCAGGTCAGTTGCCACACGTGTCTGGAGCTCACCCTTTGCCAGTTCATTGGTAACCCTCATGGTCTCTGTCATAGGTTGTGTAAATGCATCAAGGATCTCATTCAAACCTAACGGTATGTTCTTGAAATCGATATCGACGTCGGTATCAGCTCTGGCATGGAGTTCTCCGACCACAGCGGCATCTGACAGGTCCTTAAAATCAGCAACTATCTCATTGATGGGTCTTGTGACAAATCCGGCGATTATGGCTGCAAGTCCTGTCATGAAAATAATAGATATTGTGGATATCACAATGAGGTTGTTACGCAATTCAGTAACGCCAGCAAGCATTTCATCCTTTGGTACCACGAGAACAAAAGAGAAATTTCCTGTTTTGATAGGTTCGTAGAACATTACCACGGTCTTTCCTGTTGTAGGGTCGATAGTATCGATAAATCCACAGTTGCCTACTTTGATCTCATCTGCCATGGCGGTGATCTCAGGGACATCGAAATCATAAAGTGTTCTGTAGCCTATCCAGTCCTTCTGTTCAGGCTGCGAGATAAGGATGCCCGTATTTCCAGTCATGAATGCATATCCTGTGTCGAATATCTTCACTTCACTGACAACTTCATCAAGGTATGTAAGGGATACGTCGACCCCACCTATGCCGACAAACTCATCATCTTTGAAAATAGGCGTAACATAACTTACTATGAACACTCCTTCGTAGAAATAGGGGTCAATGATATGATCGACCTTTGTCATTTTTGGTAACTGGTAATAATCTGATTCCTCATAGTTCAATAATGGATCAATTGTCAGATCTCCATTGATCCTGTTCCAGTATGGTATGAAGCGTCCGGTCTCATCATGACCTTCTGCATTTATGAAAAGTTGGTCATTGCCATCAAAGGCATTTGGTTCATAGCATACATATGTTCCCAGAAGATTCGGGTTGCGTAATGCCACTTCCTTTAGTATATCATTCACTTCATCTCTGTTCGCAGAATCATAAGCGTTCATGGAATTGGCAATGGTCTGGCCTATTGCATGATCCTTACGCATATCGCTGTCAAAATAGTTGGCGAATCCCCTTGCTTTTTCGATAGATTGCTCATAAGCGAGGGTCTCTTCCTGGGATGTGACCGTTGAAATAATTACGGATGTTGATGTTACTAATACTAATAGAACGCCGACTACGATGAAGAGTATAAGCTTTGATTTAAGGGATGTGTTCTTCCAGTCCATTTGTTTCACTCCCTTGCGTTTAGAGCCCCGTGACCTTACATCCATCCCCGAATCCCTTTCCTACCGCATAGGGGAACTCGGGCAATGTA
>Ga0255368_10319_pt1 | contig 11525 bp, 9 predicted proteins | sample ANMaggSeSYBR01E6_FD_182094 | JGI IMG/M metagenome (GOLD analysis project Ga0255368, IMG submission 182094) | Sediment cell enrichment communities from methane seep in Santa Monica Basin, California, United Staets - ANME aggregate JGI... | ecosystem: Environmental > Aquatic > Marine > Cold seeps >...
ATTTCACTCAACTGGATGATGTTCGTCACCAGATTTGAGACTTTCAGATTCTTCCCGCGTAAATCAGCGAATATCTCACGCAGGTCGAGGACCCTGTTCACCCGCTGCACTACCTGCTCACGATACATACCGGGCTTCCCCAGGACCGCGATCAAGTGGTCCCAGGTCAAAGCCTCATCACGGCGAAGCTGATATCGGGTTCTATTGCCTATCCCACATGGCGGGTAGTTGATGATCGACTCAAGCATGCCTTCATCCATTGGATCTAGCACCAACCGCAGATAACCGAGGACGGCCTGCGTCTCCTCGCGCTGGAAGACGTCCTGTTCAGATCCCACAATCTGATATGGAATCCCCCGCAAGCGTAGCGCGATCTGCAGTGGATTCTGCTGGGCATGGGTCCTGGTCAGCACGGCGATCTCCGAAATCGCTATATTCTGTTGTCTGAAGCTTTCGATCCATTGGACAATCTGACGTCCGACGTAGTCGACCTCCATCTCGGGGTTGAGCGCGTCCACGGCGATCACCGGTATGCCGAGCGATGGCCGTATCGGACGCATGCCGTTCGCGTCAGGACCCGCCAGCGGCCGAGCGGCGCTGATGATCTCAGGCGTCGAGCGATGATTGTCGAGCATCACCTCGGTCTGCAGATCCTGGGGAAAACCTGCTACCAGCTTCTCCCAGTTCGCCCCCCGAAAGCCGTAGATGGATTGAGAAGGAGAAGCCAAGAGGACAAACTCCCTTGATCCTTTGAGCAGCACTTCCAGTACAGGCCACTCGGTCACCGGATTGATATCCTGACCCTCGTCAACAAAGACACATATGTCTTTGAGGAATGATCGCAGTTCGTCGTCTTCCAACTCCCGCGAGCACTGCTCCAGCAGCCCTGTAAAATCAACAAGGTTCTCGGCCCTGAGGATCTGGAAATATCGCTGGATCATCTGCTTTACAAGTGGATGCAGAGCATCGTACTTCCCTCCTCGAGAGCGCATTCGCTCCATATCCTGGATGGCCTGTTTCGGCTCGATGAAAAGGACGTCGATCTCCTTCGCGGCGCGCTCCATGAGGGCAAGCGCCTTATCCTCTGATATGACCTGTGGAACCTTATCCCCACGCGCCTGTCTGGCCAGCCTGATCAGCCAGTAGGCCATGCCGTGGATGGTCCGCACGGGGACGTCCCCGCCAATACGGTCAGCGATTTCTCTGGCTGCCTGGCGGCTGAAAGTCGTGGCCAGGATCATATAGGGCGAGATACCTTCCGTTAAACGTTGGCGGATCTCGCTTACCAGCCGGTTCGTCTTCCCGGCTCCGGGGGCTCCTGTGATCAGCTTCATATCCATGTACTCAACCATCAGAGCAGCGGTGCAACCGCTTCCGCCAGCCGATCGCGCTCCTGGACGAGATCTTGAAGGAGCACAACTTTGTCGGCGAAATCTGCTCGACCGGGCTTCCCTCGCACGAGGACAGCCACTACCTTCAGACCGGGTTCTTCCCTCACCTCAGCCAACAATTCCAGGAACGACTCCGGAGGCGCACCAAAAGCGCCATCTGTGATAATCAGGATGTCACCCTCCCGGAGCGCGGGATCGTTGCGAATCAACTCAACCGCTTTCGTCAAGGGACCGTATGGTTCGGTCCCATTCCCATAGAACAATTCGAGATGCTGGACGAGCTCGCCAGGTTCCGGTCGCGTTCCAGGGTCGAAGACCTGAAATTGACCTGCGCCGGAGAAGGGGATAGAGACGAAGCGTCGGTTTTTTTCCAGGGCGAGCTTCATCAGAGCGAGCTCGACCGCGCAGGCGGTGGCATTTGGATGGCCGCGCATCGATCCGCTCTTATCGATAAGCATCACAAAGGGGCCTCGACCCACCTCATCCTCGCCTTCGTATCTCCGGTGAAGAAGCTCCCCATCAAGTGCTCTCCGGAGGAAATCAAGCCAGAGTGGGGACTCTCGATCCGATTCCATCCAGCCGACGAGTTCTTCGGGCGCGATCGATTCCAGATCCAGCTCCTGGACCTGATAGTGCGTGAAGCTCTCCCGCCCGTATCGAGACTTGCGGCGCTCAGCTGAAATCATCCGTTTCGCCCAGCCCAAGGCTTCCAGGATCATCTTGAGATGGTCCGATCGCTTCAGATATTCCGAGAGTTCATGCAGACCTTCAACCTGCTGTCGTGTGGGCCTGACGCTCCCACCTAAACCCCAACCGAAACCGAATTCTTGAGCCGCAGATTTTAAATCTGATAGCGATGTAGACGCTGCTGACATGCTATCCACCATCGCCCGCTCGATGCGTGCCTTGGACTGGTTCATCTCCTCCAGAGTTTCCTTCGTACGTGAACTCAATTCAGCTTCCGCCTCTCGGACCTGTTCCTCCAATTCATCGAGGTAGTCAGAAGACATCTCCAGGCCGGGTCCCGGTGTATCGGCGTTGTCATCGACGGTTCCTTCTCCCTCGACATTGGACACACCCTCCTCGGCAGGCGAAAGTATCTTCTGCATTTGAACTCTGGCACGAAGTTCCTCCAGCTTGTCCTGTGCTTGCTGCGCTCGCTCCATCTTCTCCTTGACCTCCGGCGGCAACCGGTTGATGAGTTCACATGAGAAGTGGGCAGCGCCGAAGGCAGCCGCGATCTCATCGGCTACGATCGACATGCGCAGCGATTCCCATTCCGGCATCTGATCCGCTCGCGAGAAGATGGAATGCGCGACTTCCATGCCGCTGGGAGGGATCCGACGTAAGGGGTTCGCGGAGGCGTAGAGCCCAAGCCAGGCTTCACGCGTGATTTCATGGCTGCATTCATGAGCCTGCTCTTCAGCCTGCCGTATGACCACCAGATCCTTGACCTCCAGCCAGGTGGTGTGATCCATCGTCAACACGCCCTTCCAGATGGTGTCCGGCGGGTCAAGGAGGTACTCCACATGGGTCAAATCCATGGCGTTTACTTCATTAAGTCCTGTCATCAGATAATCCTCCTGCTTACTCCCCTCTCCGTTCCATGACATCGCCAGCTCGATCGACGAGCCTGGACTGCGCGGTCTGAACCCGTTCGAGAAGGTCCTGTTTCTCTCGCTCGAGGTTTGGATTCAGGACCCTTGCATCGATGAGCTTGCCATGCTTGGTGAGCTTTGTCCTCCACCCGACAAGCGCCTGAAGATTTTCCTCGCCGTCGATCCGGCTCATGATTTCCTCCACATCCGCTGCTGCTGAGATCAGGATCTGCCGTTCCGGATCAGAAATCTGCGAGACGATGTTCCGCACATCATCCCGATCCTCCAGGCCGATCCAGAGGATATGCTGCCCGATCAGCAGCGACTTGGGGCTCATCTCGCTCTCTCCTCGCAGCAGGGAATGCGCAACAGCAGCGCGTCCCCATCCGATGAAACGGCGGGGTGAGATGGGCAGCCCGACTTTAATCAACTGCATCCTTACCTTCACCATCCGGGATTTGATCTCTCGCGGAAGCGACATGGCTTTGTGTTCAACAAGCGCCTGACCGAGGAGGATCTCCTCAGGATCCAGTCTTGTGGTTATGGGCTTGCGCCCACCCATGCAATCGAGCAGCTCTTCCCAGTGCTGCTGTCGGGTCGGATATGCGATCTCCTTGCGGATGAGGATCCGGTCCCACACCGCGTTTTGAGGGACGGCGTTGACGAGTTCGTTGCTGGCGGCAATGCCCAGGAGGAGCGGTAGATGGTGGATTGCATCAGGCTCGGTCAGGGTGTGCTCTTCGTAGGTCTCCAGCAGCATGTTGAGCACGGCGCCCGAGGCTTTGAACAGTTCATCCAGGTTAGCCACGGTTGCTGTGGCCAGCCCAGACAGCCTGCGCGACCACCGCCCGTCACGCAGTGCGTTTGGATCGAGCGGCCCAAAAAGGTCGTTGCGCGAGACGTCCGGGTTGAGATTGATCCGGAAAAAGCGGCCGTCGATTCCCTTGGCGACCATGCGCGCCAACGTTGTCTTTGCCGCGCCGGGAAGCGAGAGGAAGAACACGTTCTCACCGGTAAGGAGCCCAACAAGCACCAGGTCGATCTCCTCATCCATGGAAACCAACTGCGATTTGATCTCCTTTCCCAAGGAGTGCATTCCGGCGAGGAAGTCATCAAGATTCATCTCCTGCGATCCCTGCGGTTGAGACGCGAACAGCCCGATGCGCTCTCTCGCCAGAAGCGCCTCCGGCTCGCGGCCGTTCGCACGCGTCAGTGGTGCGAGGAACTTCCCTTCGAGCGTTCTCAAAGTTTTCATCGTCTATCTCCTGGTTATTGTGTGATTTTCAGTCTGGCGAGCAGTCGGTACATCAGAAGGAAATTGAATCCTGGATACCTTCATAAAACTTGCTCCTTTCGAGCGCTGCTCATTTTGGACTTCAGGTAGTCCGTCCACATAAGACGGGCTTGATCTTCACCATAGAGGTGCTCGAGAACAGCCACGATCAGTCTGCCTCGCTCTTTACGCCGACGTGCTATCTGTCGACGGCGCCAGGGGCTGCATGAACGCGATCGCGTTCTCAAGGCTGGTGAGGTATGCATTTGAGACTCCTTCCTGATGATTCATTAGAGGGTTGTCAGGGAGACAACCCAACAGCCCTCCGCTTATCCCAACTAGACGGTCACTTGCAGCCCCGAACTCTCGGCGATCTCGCACGCGATGAGAAACTCGGGACCGGAGACGCAATTCCGCCGTAGGTAACCTTCCCGAATGACAGATCTCCCTTCTTGCGCCGTTCGCTGGATCACATGCCGGATCTCATCCGAGAGAATTTCCTCCAGCGAAAACGTCGTTTGGTCCTGCCGATATGCAACTTTATTGATCATGGTCCACCTCCTGGTTGTGGGTCATAGAATCGAAAAGACCCCGCGATGGGGGTCTTTTCTTTCGAGGAACGACTATTCATTTTTTCCCTTCGGCTCTGTTTCAGCTAAGTCAATCTCCTTTCATACAGTGCTTCATTGAAAATTTCTCGGTAGGGGTAAACAGTTGCCCCTTCATAAGTCGTGATGGAAATGCAAAAAGCCCAGACGGGCGCGTATTCCCGGGCCGGGCGTTCAGGTGTTCATTAGTGTCTTCAATTGTGAGCGATAGGCAAGTTCATCCGCAGATCTCAGATTCCTCAATCAAGAGGGTAATCCTGAGACGCGGGATCATCGGCTCATGGTTTCAATAATGAGCATCTGTGTTTACAAGCAATTCGTTCCACTGTTAGAGCCTGGTAACGAAGCATGAATCCCATGTTGTCAATTCACATCCGTTGTTCTTGGATCAAACCCTGGAGAAGATATAGATGCAGGGAGATGCGATCTTTTATTGTCAGCGAGGAGTTGTCACTCGGGGCTTAAAGGCGAGGCACCGCTTCTGAGCGGATTTTTCGAGAATATTTTATTTATCACAGAGTTGTTGATGACTGCATCATAGAGATGTAAGCGGCGTAAGTCAATAGATTTCGCGTTACTCCATCATTAGTTGCGAGATTTATAACAAGGTAGTGATCTATCTGCACTGGATCAAGTTCCTGCTTAATCTCTCATCCCACCCCTGAGCAAAATGCGCCTATAGAACGTTATCTTCATAACCGGGCAGCCAAGGGGAGTAAAATATACAGGTCGTCTGGATTTTTCAGGGAAGAATTGGTCGCCGAAAAGGATGCCCTTCAAATCGAACGCTTCCTTAATATACCGGAAATATACGCCCCTTTACCGCGATAGGCCGACTCATATATATACTCCCAGTGAAACTCCCTTTAATTTCCTTTCTTGCGTGATCCTTGGCTAACCTCATATTGTGTTTTCGATCATGACCTCAGGTAATTACTATTTCATCATTTCGCCGCGACCATGCCTTAATGAGATCTCATGCTTTGACACCTCTGCATAAGGTGGTTTCTTAGATAATTGCTGATTGAGAGTTATTAAGCTCTGGGAATATTCTTCGAATTGCCGTTGTGTTCATCCCTGAGAATAGCTATGTCTATGCTCGAGATGAAAATTGAGCTATAGCTAAGGTCCGGCGCGGTGAGTCTATCTCTTGATAAGGGCTCTTATCAAAAGTGTTGTTGTAAAATCCTCATTTAATACTTATAGTCATGAAGTAAGGACGATATTCTTCGGAATCACATGTTATTCGGCAACCATTACGAACTGAACGGACAAAGATGGCTAAAAGACATCTATTCTGTATCTTCTGCATGATCGTGGGTCTTTCCAGTTGTTCGCCGCTAGGCGAGCAAGACCTCGATCAGCCCAGCATGGAAGAACGCATCGATGATATATTCACTCGCTATGCTGATATGGATGAGTTTTCTGGAGCTGCCTTGGTCGCTCGAGACGATCAGATTCTTTTTCGGAGGGGCTATGGCTTAGCGAATCGGGAAGAGCAAATCCCCAATACTCCAGACACCCAATTTAGTATCCAATCGATTACGAAGCTATTCACCTACTCCTCTGTTTTGATGGAGGTGAAAGCGGGCCGTGTTTCGCTTGACGACCCGATTGAGGGTTATGTCCCCGGTATCCCCAACGGCGATAAGATCACGGTCAACCACCTCCTCCACCACCGTTCGGGACTCTTCCATTACCCTCATGAAGTGTCAGGCCACGTTTACGGATCACTCTCGTCTCCCATCGCGATCGACGCCCTAATCAAGGAATTTGAAAGATATCCGCTGAAATTCGAGCCGGGAACGCAATATAGTTACAGCAATGCTGGCTACTCGATGTTGGCGAAAGTGATTGAGGAGGCGAGCGAGGTTTCGTTTGCGGAGTACCTTCAAACATGGATCTTCGGGCCAGTAGGGATGAATCAGACTTCAGCGGATTGGGATTCGGTGTCCGAGGATCTTGCGATCGGATATGAGATGGTGGATGGTGAGTTCATTCGGAGACCTTTCGACCACCCGTCCCACTATATTGGATCCGGGAATATCTATTCCACGATTGATGACATGTATCGCTGGTATCAGGCGGTCTACGTCGACGGTTCAATGCGTGAATTCTCACCAGGGGGAGGGGATGGTCGCGGGATGGGATACCGAGCTATCTTCTGGCCGATCCCATCCTTCGATCTGGTGATCATTATCCTGAGTAATTATCAAGATGCGCCTGTAAATGAGCTGATCGGAGAGGTGGTTACCATTCTCCTTGAAAACACTACATTTCTCGAACTTGAGCAAGAAGGCGTAGATGCGCTGGTAGGTCGGTACGAAGCAGATGCCGGATACGGGGATTTCAACTTCAGCATCTATGGATCAACTGAAAAGCTTCTCCTATCAGCCACATATTACCTTGGTGGACCGCTCACTTATGAACTCCGCCCCATCTCATCAAATCAGCTCGCATTCTTGAATGATGGCAGGCTCACAGGCCAAACGCTCACGTTCAAGAGGGAGGACGATTCCATTGCTCTCGAGCTTCTTGTCGACTTGAACGTATTGCAGTTGGAGGCTACACGATCGGATTGAGTAGAGGATAGTTTGCGTACCGTTGGCTAGGCCTTGTGTCAGTCAAGGGGCGCAAGCGTTTGACAGAGATGCCTCATAACATATCGCTGCATCGGACTCGCCGGACAGCCGCCTTTGATTTCATCCGGAGTCTTGGCGAGCCGATGAGCTCAAGCGTTAGATTCAAACAAGAATCTGTATACGAATAGGAATATCACCTCTGTCCGGTAGGTTAGTGGTTTGAGTCCACTCCGTGGAGCCCTTTATTTGATCTACTAGGGTGATTCTAATCTAGCGACATGTATTTTTCTTATTAGTGTGGGCTTTCGAGAAGCCCCATTCTCGTAATCAATAACATCTAAAGACTATTGCCTCTAATTATGCTTATAGGCAATTTATCCATGCAAATAATTAAACTTCCTGCTTGATAGGGTTGTTTTTTAGAGTCTGTTGCACGGTTTATTGTACAATGGAGAAAAGTTTATGAACCTTTGCGTAGTGGGGAACTAGGTACTCTTATCGGAAAAAGCCCGACTTCACAAGAGGTCGGGCTTATCTAATGTTCATTGGGGACAGACCCGGATCATCGATTACAGTATCATGGCTTATGCAGATTGGAGCCGCAATAACTATCCATACAAGACAATATACCCATTGTTCCGTATAATCATTTATCCTGCTATATGGGTGGTCCCCATTCAATAATAGGCGTTCGGAGATAAACAGATAAGGTTGGTAATATGACGATTGTCCCTGGAATGTCAGTAGAGCGCTCTGCCATATTGCTGGATTTCAGGCATATTACCGATCCGGTTCGGCTATTCCACACACTTGTTCTCTTCCGCCATCATCACGAGTTCCTTTACGTGGCTGATGAAAACCTCACTGTGGAGCTTGAATATCCTAAACATACTCCGACAGAGGAAGGCTCATATGTTGGTTTTTATGGAGAAAGATTCGACTTGGCTAAATCCAGGTCGTTATTGCCGTGGCTAGGCAATTACCAGGACGTGGATGATCTCACACTTTCGAAAGCAAACTTTCCCCTTGCCGTTCGCATTCTCCAATATGCAGTCAGCGAAGGCCATATACGAGTCATCTCAAAAGGCTTTGCCCCTTCAAGTGTAAAGATTCCTCCAGAACTCGAATCCTTTCCTGAGGTGAACTACTCAGGAGAGCTTCTTGTATCGCGAGAAAATCCAGTGGCCGCAGGTATTGACCTAAGACTGACACTTGCACATAACCTTTCTTATGTCACTGTTGACGCGTCTCTGATAGATTCCTATGGTATGGCGGAAGTTTTACACCTTTCGCTTACAGAAACTAAGCAGGGGATATTTAAACAAGCCTTGAAACGTTGGCAACCTAGCGAATTCAAAAGTTTTATTGCAGCCATTGATCATCCAACTGTCCTTCATGAGCTGGCCGTAGAGGTCGAGGAGGTCATCGAATCGAACAACCTTCATGAAGATCTACTCCTATTCGCCCCTCGTTTCGTGGCTGATTTATTTACCGGAGGCCTTGCTTCTGTTGTTGAGATGCTCTACAGGATCTATCGCCGTCCCAAATGATGGACCATTGATACTCGGCGTGTTCAACGATGACTCAAGGATAGCATTAAGTTAATTCATAGGAGAGCAATCATTTGTACCTCTGATGAAGAGAAATAGATACTACAGCTTGTGCTCTCCCCACAGAAAACGCATCAACGGGCATGAGAGGACCCGGTGCGCAGCCGATATTGTATTCCTTCGGAGCCCTGCTGAGCCGCTCAGCCCGAGGCCGCCACACCAAGGGGATTATCATGGCCAAACAAGAAACGCAACCCAATACAGGCCTCGACACCTCTTCAACTGTGTCGAAGACGCTCACTGCGATCGCAGAAGGCCTCACCGGCATCGCCTCATCTGAGAGAAAGGATTGGATTCTCTCTTTTGGCCACATACTGCAGAGCATCCGCGGCGGAAGGCTGCTCGCAGTCTTTGCGGATGAGTGGCGCGCATACCGCGACAAGGGCAAGATCAAGGAGGACTATCAACAATCGAACCAGCACCAAGACTGCCTTCAGGAACTCCTGGACTTCCTCGATGATGGTCCCCCCGATTCATCCCGCTTTACTGTACTCAAGAAGATCCTCCTAGTTGCCGCGACAGAGACGGCATCCAAGAGAGACAGCGTGCTTCCCCAGCAATACATGCGCATTGTTCGTAGCCTTACAGCGGGAGAGCTTCTCGTTATGCTTACGGCGCACTCGGTCTCCAAAGCCCCTCCTTCGATTAAGCTTGATCACCCTGAGTCCGCGGCAACCTGGCTAGATGCAATCGCCAAGTCCTCGGGGCTAGACTACACCGAGCTCGTCGAAGTACATGAGCGCGCTCTGATTGAGAAGAACCTTCTAACGCCCCGCGTCTATCCTGACCGAAGCGGCGTTTCGATGGGTCCCTACTTCCGCCTTACTCGGCTAGCCCACGATCTCTGCACCTTCATCGAGAAGTACGAGGAACCTGTGGCGGCCTAACGTCTCGCCAGGCTGTGTGAAAAGTCGAAGAAAAGATAGTCGGTGGGAGGATAACACCAGAGTTTGCTTGTTTTCAAGGGTCAGTTCCCAAAAAACTGGTCCGAGAGTGTAATAAGTGGGGTGCTGGCCCGTATACGATGAAAAAATCAGACCTTTCACACACGCTCTCGCTGGAGGCGAGCGGGGATGTTGCGCGATTTGGAAACAAAGTTGTATGATGGGAGTTGGGTAAAAAGATAGCGTCGGGCGTACCCCAGCCGCTCAGCTCAAAGTCGTTAGGCTCTATCAAGAAACTGTATACGAACAGGAATAACACCTCTGTCCGGTAGGATAACAGCTCACTTCCTATTAATATATCTAGTATCAGCCTCTTCATCCCTGAGAATAGATTTGACTGTGATTGAGATGAAAATTACCCTTTAGACGTGAAACTGGAACCTCGCCTCGCAAGGATCGAAGACTTTTTACTCAGTATGAGTTGATGATGAAATTGTAGATTGTTGATAGGCGTTCGCCAGCACCCAAGGGAACACGGTACGCTGTGACCCCTGCCTGCCCCTACTGTTAAGGGTGCTTGTTTCCCATTGTGACAATTTTTACTCCGCTGTAAACTCATTTATCATTTCCACATGGAGGCTCAATAATAAAGTGTCCATTTTGCGCGGAAGAAATTCAGGACAACGCATTTCTTTATCAGTATTGTGGCAGCAAAGACTCATTAGGATAGTAAATCTAAATGATTGCGGCTGCGAATACCCTAATCTAATCAGGCGGGTACTAGTCGAGTTGTCACGAAGGAGGCCTTCATGGGATTCACAATAGATTATCTGAAGCTGTGCTGGATAGGTCGAGAGCTCTGGACTGGAAAGAGCACTCAAGAGGGTGACTGGTATTTGGTCGGCGACAACCTTGATTTGCGGATCGTGGGGCGAGCTGAATTGGACGCAATTTCATTTGCTGAATCCAATATCGCCTACGTACCCGACACTGATGACCTTCTCGAAATTATTGATAACCAGATAGAGACGTCTGGGAGCGATCCTGAAAAGAAATCACTCGGAATTGAATTCAGCCCTGATGGTGGCTGGAGCTTGCGGGTAGAGTATGGACGCGCAGAAACCGTTTCAGAAAGACAGCCATCCATTCATATGGTCTTGCTCATGGCGCTGACGCAGATGGTGCAACATCTTACGTAATACAAGGTGTGCATGCGGTGCCCCGCGAGAAGTGGCTGCGTTGAAAGTGGTTCATATTTGTCCAGAACTACAGGATAAATTGCTTGCGGGGTGGCCGCATGCTGGTGAGTAAAAACTATAAGGAAGAGGGGCAAGACAACCGAATCAAATCATTAATCTCGGATTTATCGCACAGCGCTGTTACCCAAACGCCTGGCCGATCAGATTCCAAGAGGAATCGGGCGTGCCATTTTTTCTATAATCCACGATAGGAGATTTACGTGAAACATGTTGTTTTACTAGGCGATTCAATCTTTGACAACGCCAGCTATGTTCCAGGTGAGTTGCCCGTCATTGACCAACTCCGTAGCTGCATCTCGGATCCGTGGCAAGCAACGCTC
>Ga0255368_10298_pt2 | contig 11498 bp, 9 predicted proteins | sample ANMaggSeSYBR01E6_FD_182094 | JGI IMG/M metagenome (GOLD analysis project Ga0255368, IMG submission 182094) | Sediment cell enrichment communities from methane seep in Santa Monica Basin, California, United Staets - ANME aggregate JGI... | ecosystem: Environmental > Aquatic > Marine > Cold seeps >...
TTCATCGAAAGGACCTTCACACGTTATTTCTACATGGAATAGATAGATACATTATTTTTAGGATTTCGATATTTAAAGAAAAAGGTTTTGCAAACTTTTATTATTGAGTTTTTAATGAATTTTTCTTTTTAGAAAATCAAACTTCTTGTGGGCTCTCTAATTGAGTTAATAAAATTTTGAGAAGATTCTTCTATAGATTTTAGATTTTAGGATATAATAGTACCTTCTATTTGACTTTCATTCTTAACACATCAAATTTTGAAAAAAAACAAATTTTTAATGTAAAATCAAACTACACTAACTATAAAAAAAATAATTAATAATTATTTAAAATGAGACTAAATATAATTAGGAGAAATTAAAAATGGCACGTCCTAGTCCCCTAGAAATCTATGCTCTTTTAGATAAGAGTAATTGTCGAGACTGTGGGAGAGATACTTGCATGGCATTCGGAACAGATTTGCTCGAAAGGAAAGTCACAGTTCAAGATTGCACTCACTTAATGCAGGATCCAAAACAGGCGAAAAAACGTGATAAATTAATAGCACTTATTACTCCTCCACAAAAGCCTGTTGAAATTGGAGTGGGTGACCGTAAATGTATAATTGGTGGAGAAGAGATTCTTAATCGTCATCAATTAACATATTACAACGAGACTGCTATTTTCATGGAGGTTGCTGATGAGGATCCGGATTTAGAAGAAGTTGTTAAGTATTTAACAGATGTTGTTCTGGAAAGAATGGGAGATGTGTTAAGAGTAAACGGAATTACGTTAAGATGCGTATCTGGAGACGTCGAGCAATACAAACTCGCTGCGAAGAAGCTTACAGAGACATCTAATCTTCCCGTTATGTTAGCTTGTTTGAATCCAGATATATTACTCGTTGCTGCTTCCGAAATTAAAGAATTAAGACCTCTACTTTATGCTGCAACAAAAGATACGTGGGAAAAAGTAGGAAAATTTGCAGTTGAAAATAATTTACCAGTTGTAGCCGTCTCAAGTGACTTAGATGAACTTATGTCTTTAAGTGCTACTCTACAACAGCTTGGCGTAAAGGATATAATTTTAGACGCTATGACCGTTTTTGGTCCAGGCAGTGTAGCCCTAACTTATGATAACATAATGAGATTGAGAATTTCCGCAATTGATAAGGGAAATGTGAATGCAGGTTTCCCAGTTATGGGAGTTCCCGCAGCGTATTGGAGCCAGATCAAGACTGACGACGATAAGAAGCTTTGGGAGCATCAATATCAAGAAATCATTATGGCAGCGATTATGGAATCTATAGATACAAGTTTAATTGTTCTCCACAGTGGTAAGAGGAAAGAAGATATTTGGGCTTTACTAGCGATTATGACCTTAAGGCAGAGCGTATTCAGCGATCCGCGTATTTATCCAACAACAGATCCTGGTTGTTTTCAAATAGGAGAACCTGGTAAAATGGCTCCAATTTTTGTAACTTCAAATTATCGGTTAACAAAGATTCCTGTAGAAATAGATATTAAAGGAGCAAATGTAGACGCCTGGCTCTTAGTTGTGGATTCAGAGGGTATCGGCATTGAATCAGCAGTCGCAGGAGGGCAATTTAGCGCAGGATCAATTGCGGAAGCAGTAAAAGAATTTGGTGCTTTCGACAAAGTAGATCATCGTATATTAATCATACCCGGTATGGCCGCACGCTTGAGTGGGGCTTTAGAAGACGAAGCTGATGCTTATGTTGTAGTTGGACCGCGAGATAGTTCCGGAATTGGAAAATATATGACGGAATTATGGAAACCTGAAGAATTTATGAAAATCTACGAGGATTTGAAGGAGTAACTAATTTTCTTTTTTACTTTTTTTATATCGTTAACCTATTATTTTTTAAAATAAAGAATAAATCAGGTTTGGAAATAAATCTTTAACGCTTTTCATTATTAGTGTTTTTGGAGTATTTCCTCGTCTTAATTCTTCAGCAGAATGGTTTCCTGTCAACACACCTATGAACGGTGCGTTTATATTTTCAGCAAGAGCCATATCTTTAGGATGATCCCCAATAATCACAATATTATATTCGCTATATTTATTTTGTAAGTGTTTTTTTAAGTTAGGATCTAACTTACTCTTTACATTTTCGCTTTCCCCTATGACATATTCAAAGCATTTAAAAATGCCTAAAATCTTTGTAATTTGGACTGCCAGTTCTTGCCTTTTTGAAGTTATTACGCCCAAAGTAAAATAGTGTTGTTTAAATTCTATTAATTTTTCTCTAACGCCGGGTAGTAAACTACCTTGATATATACCTTTTTCTCTATAATATTCACGGAAAGCTGAAGATAATTTTTTTGGATTGACATTAGAAACCTTTTTGAACATGTCATCTAAAGGCGTACCAATCATTTTTTCGATTTCAATTCGTTCAAGAGTAGGGATTTTATATTTTTTAAGAGCGTGATTAAAGGAATTGACGATTCCCTCTCTGTTATCGATTAATGTATTGTCTAAGTCAAAACTTAAAATTATTTTATTTTTTTCTTCCATTAATTGAAATACATGAAGAGAGATAAAAAAAGTTTTAAGATGGTATAGAAAGAAGAAAATTTGAAAAAAAAATAAAATTTTCCTAATTTAAAGCTAAAATTATGTCATGTATATCGTAAGAAGAGGATCGCCTAATATAGTCATTCCATAATATAATAATTCCTTATTCAACTGAACAATTTCAGGGTTATGGAACCATGTTACAAAAGCGTCACCTATAATTCCCCCTTGGTTTAAACTATCATAGAAGGGTTGATATAAATCCATACCGCCATCTCTTGAGCTCCCAATTACTGTTAAAGTATTATCTGAAAACAGATAATATATTCCAGTATTATTAACTTGGGTATAATTACATGAAAAACATGCGAATAAATTATAAAATAATGGTAAAGTACTGTTTCCATATATGTTTTTGTACGTTAAAATCCCTTCAGATCCAAGAGCGGAAGGAGGTCCAAAAAGATGCCGAGTTGGCCATGAATGAACAAGCAAATGGACAAATTCGTAATTAACTGTAGATATATTATTCATATAGTTTGCAGCTGTTGTAGTTAGATCGTTCCAATAACAATCGACCTCGCTACCGGTATATGCTGTAAAATTGCTTAACCATTCATCCTTATAACTTGACCACTCGTCATCTATGTATAGTAAAGCTTTATGAGCCCTATTAGTAATACCATGCCTCAGATTAAAGTTACGGTCAAAATAATTTTTATAAGCTGCTGTGTAATTGAATCCCGTTACTCCGATAGAGCTAGGGCTGATTCGTGCAATCCATATTTCTGGAGTCCAATCACCTGTTCCATTTGTATGTTCGTTTTGATCTATATCAAATATCCCATTAGGGATAGTCGTATCAGACCATTGCCCATCTAAATCCATAAGATATAAATCACAAGGATAATTCCAATATTTTCCCCACGGACCATCCCAATGTCTTGCCATAGCATAAGGCAAGTCACCGATCAAGACAGCACCTTTCAAACCAAGAGGATAAGCATTAGTTAAGTTTTGTTTTAATAAAGCTACATTACTTGTTGTCCAATTAATTATTTGGGTATCATATCCTTGATTATTTACATCAGTCTCATATTGCTGTATTTCAGAAGTTAATCCATTGTAGATCGATGAATCAACATAAATATAAACTAATCCTTTAGAAGTGGGAGGCTGTGATGGTTGCTTAAAATACGGTAGAATAATGGTTAGAGAAACAGCTACAGCGATTAATAGTGGAATAATTATTAGTATTGCTTTTAATTGCTTTCTCATTTTAAATACCTAATAAAATGTTTAAATTTGGATGTTTATATCCCAAAAAATCATACTATACCATGCTAATAAACGATCGTATGATATTAAGGTCTTATAAATAGAATAAACTATGATCTATTTATTTATATTGTTTCTAGTTATATAGAATTGAAAAAACGAATTAGTAGTACATTCTATATCCTTTAAAGAATCTTAACAGATATCCAATTTCTTCCGAGCCCGTTATTAATCTTTGAATATCGTATGGGAAGTTTTCAAATTCAACTTCTATCCCTTCAGAGACCCAATTAATAATAATTTGAACTAATTCTTTGTACTTATTCACGGTATTTCCTTTCATCTCGATTTCAGAAAGAATTTTAAGGGCTTTATCGATATTTCCATTGAGAATAGAAGAAATCGCAGCCATAATGTAAGATTGCACTATATGAGAGCTCCCAATTTTTTTCAAATCAGCAGCTTTATAATAATATCTGTAGACATTTTTTAACATTTCATTTACGAGAAATTCCTTCGCCGTATCCAATTGTTGATAAAATTTGATACTTTCCATAATTAAGGTAGCTGCTGTGTAGAATTGTTTGTTTTTTAACCCTTCTTTTGCTATAATGTTTAAACCCCTAACAATTTGATTGAAAATGCCAAACTTATTGTATTCCAATTTACCTTCAACTGCAATATCGTAGGCATTTAAATAGCTATCAGTTGAATCTTTTACGTTCTTTACTTTCCAATAATTATCTCCAGCTTTAACATAATGCTTGTAAGTCATCTCTAAATTATTCAATTCTTTAAATATTACGGCGGCGTTAAAAAAATTTGTAGCGGCTTCATTGAATTCCTTGATCCCTTCGTTATAATTGCCTGCTAACACAAAACAAGAAGCAGATTCTATGAGATTGTTATTAATCCCTTGGTAGCATAAAGCAGCTCCTCGGTAGTATCGAGCAATTTTATAGTAGTTTTCTTCGCGTTTTTCTAATCTTTCCGCTAAATTTATGTAAGCACCAGCTTCCTTTTTAGAATAGACAATAAACTGTTCTTCATCATCGATAAGGTGGTAAAGAGATTTTAACACTTTAGCTATCTGTGATATCGCAAGATTCTCGTTTTTTTCTTCAAAAGATTGAAAAAGTGTGGAGAAAAACTCGATACCATCATAGATTATACTGTTAGATTTTTCAATTTCGTCTAGTTCTTGATAACAATCTGATATTTGCTGGTAAGAATACGAGAGCAAATCAAAGTATTGGTATTCTTTTGCGATTTCAACTACGTTTAGATAATATTTTATTGCGTTTTTATAATTTGCCACTTTTAGGAATAGTCCAGCGATGTTTTCGTAGTTTTGAGCGAGTTTTCTGGTTTCGTTAAATTCTTCTAGCAATTTACTTTCACGCTTTAGATAACCTATGCTTTCTAAGATATTTTTTCTATAAGATTTAGGTTCATCTAATTTTTCATAGAGATCAGCAATTCGTAAGAAAATCTCGGCTACTTCATGAAGTTTCCCTTGCAATTTAAATGAGTTTACTTCGTTATTCCAGTATTTTATAGTTAGCTTATATAGCTTAACAGAATGAAAAGAAATGAGTCCTTCTAATAGTTCCGCTATTGAGATAAGAAATTCTCCAGCTTCAAAATGTTCACCAGACTCAGAAATCTCATTAGCTGTTGTAATAGAATCATTAATAATTTTTTGACTTTGGTCAGTCTTTTCTTTTTCGTCTTCAAGTGTATTAATTACCATTAATAAATCTCTAACCTTATCAAGATACTCGCCATAATCGCTAAATGAATCCTCTTGAAGAATCTGAGATCAACCCTTTAAATAAAAGTCAAATTTATGTAATGAAATTAAAAGACACATAAAAATAATGGTTTTTACCATAATAAAAAAATCGAAATTCTTTACTTACAAAAACTAATTTTTTTGACTCAAATACCAAATTGAGACAGTTTTTGTGTTGTAAAATTGCACCGGATAAATTCTCAATACTTATCTATTTCATGAATTAATTTTATATAGGTAGATGGTTTTATTTAAACTAGTAAAATTATCATTAAAGGTTATTATAATTCGACAAATAGCAGATCTTTTAGAAACTGGAATTATTGAAACAATTACTCCCGAACGAGAAATGACAGTTGGCGATTTACTCAAAGAGCTAAATTTAGAAGGAAAATACTTTGGTATTCTTGTCAATGGAAAAAAGGCTGATGAAGACACAGTTATCGACAAGGATTCGTCCATAACTATATTGCCCCATATAGCGGGAGGCTAAACTAAAATTTTTTTATCTTCTCTTTATTACTAATCTTATTTTATTTCAATTCTCATCAAATCTTCAGCAATTAAAGTATTAGAAAAAATTTCCTTAGCTTCTTCCAGCAAGTTCAGTAAACTATCATCTCTATAGCGGGAGGATATGTGTGTTAATATCAACTGCTTGGCTCCCATTTTCTTTGCATCAGTTGCAGCGTCAGTAGCAGTGGAGTGCTTTTTTTCAATTGCCATATCAGATAACTCCTTAGAAAAAGTAGCTTCATGTATTAAAACATCTGAATCTTTCCCTAATTTAATTAAATTTTCACAAGGGGCTGTATCTCCAGAGTAAGTCACTTTTCGTCCCTGTCTTTTTGGGCCTACAATGTTTTCCTTAATCGGATCAATTAATTTACCTTCATAATCAATACATTCTCCTTCTTGTAGTTTTTTCCAGAGACTACTTTCAGGAATTCCGAGTTCTTTAACTTTTTCAGGGTTAAATTTACCACTTCGTTTTTTTTCTGTGAATGAATATGCGAAAGCTAAAACTGAATGGTCAACTAAAGTATATTTAAGAGTATATTTTTCACCATCAAATATCGTATTTTTCTTCATATTCAATTTTCTATTCGGTAATTCAGAGTCCAAGCCTTCATATATTATTAATTGCTTTTGCTTATCATCTATTTCTATTACAGTTATGGGATAATGAGGTTTAAGACCGAGCACTTTCCTATGAACAAATAAGTAAAGGAAAAGGTTCACAGGTCCATAAATTGTAACAGGAGCGGTTCTCTGATTTAACCCGAATCTAAATAATAGGCCAGGAAGACCAATAATGTGGTCTCCATGAAAGTGTGATATTAATATTTTTAATGGTTTGTTGAATTTCAACCCGGCTTCAACAAGGCTTCTTTGGAGGTCCTCCCCACAATCAAATAACAAGATTTCATTTTTATACTTAAGAGCAGTTGATGAGAGGTTTCTTTCACGCACGGGTATAGCAGCGGAGGAACCTAAGATGATGAGTTCCATATTTATTTCTTGCTCTTTCTTAATTGAGAGATTTCTAACCTTTGCTGTATATTTTGTTTACTAAGATCGTCTACTAAACTCTGGAGTTCATTGAGTCGTAATTTAACATCAGGGTGGATGGATTGCGCTGGAGTATTTTGAGTTTGGATTTGCATTTTAAGCGCTTCTATATCAGCATGTAAATCATTAATTTGTTGATCTTTTGACTTTATAAGATGATCTAATTGTTCATATTTTCTTTTAATCCCTATAGCTTCAGTTTTTATTGTTGTTATTTCTTCCTCTTTCGTCTTTAGAGAGTTGTTTGCTTCTGCCAATTGTTTTTGCAGAAAACTCGCCATTTCTCTTTGAATTTTTAATTTCCCTTCAGTCTCACTTGGAGAAAGGCTTTTAAAACTGTGTTCTTGAGCTAGTTGAAAATTTGCTATTTCTGATTTAGCTTTACTTAACTTACTTTTTAATTCTTCTACTACGGAATGTAGTGAGCCAGCATCCGATTCGCTTTCTCGGTGAATGCTAGATATCGTATTTTCTTCAATTATTTTGTTCTTATGTTCTAACTCGCCAGTTAATTGAGAAATTACATTTTGTAATTCTATTATATGACTATTCTCTTCCGTCCCTTTTTTACCTTTAACTTTTTTTTCATATTTTTCTAATTTCTTTTTTAACTCGTTATTACGTCTTTTTGCTTTAGTTAAGTTATTTTGGAGTTCTTCTAAGAGAACCTTTGAGATTCCATTACTCGGAGGTGTATCTAACTCTAAAGCAGTAGCGGGTTTACTTAAGTTATTGTTAAGTTCAGCAATTTTATTGTCGAGTGTAGTAATCTGATCTGTGAGCATCTCAATTTTATTATCTTTTTCTTTTAACATTTCGTCATATTCGTCGCTTCCCTTATCTTTACTTTTTATCCCTATTTCTCCACTTTTTAACCTTCTAATCATCGATTCTTGTTTGTTGATTTTATCTTGTAACTCCTGCAGTAATACATTTAAAGGAGCTTTCTCTTTCTCTCTAATTTCTTCTACGCTAATAACAGAAGTTTCTTCATTCTTTTTACACTCAAGCTCGTATTTCTTTTGCAAGTCTATTTTTTCTTTTCTTAAAAAGCCCATTCGGTCCTTTAATTCGCGAATTTCTCGATCTCTTGCGTTTATTTCAATATTTAGTTTATCTTCCTTAGCTTTTTTTATTTTACTCTTTGGAGCTTTCTCATCGAACATTTGCTCGAATTTCATGAGATCTACTTCGTGACCATCAATTTTATCTAAGTATGTATTAATTTGAATCTCTTTTTTATCTAATTCAGATTGTAAATCTTGGATTTTCCTCAGTAAGTTTTCTTCTTCTGTCATTCCCATATCTTAGTGATTGAATTGATTTAGAAAAAATAAGTTCATATATATTTCATCGATTTCACTTTTTTAATATTTTTCTTTCTGATAGCAAAATTATCTAAAATATATCGAAATCTTTGATACTAAATTTTTTTATCTTTGAAAGAATCGGAAATAAACTAATATAATTAAAAATTAAGAAAGCTATAAATAATAACGCTATGATGATAATTGGTAAGGATATATTGGGTAAATAAACGCGTTCGAATAATACTAAAGAGTTAATCATCATTCCAACCCCCATACTTAGAAGCAAGGACGGTATGATCATGTAAAAAGCTTCTAAAAAGAGAATCTTCTTAATGGACCTATATTTAGCCCCAACAGCTCTCATAATCAGAAAGTCTTTCGCCTTTTCTAAAACATTACCTTTTTGATAGTTATACAGCGCGAAAATCGATATTATTGCCATCATAATAATAAGGAGCGAAGGATAGAAAGTGAGGATTTCAAGATAAGAATAGTTGTTCTCAAAAGTTTGATTTAAATTGACAAAACTAAAGTTTTCTCCTAGATTCCCTTGAATAATCAACTCTATTTCCCCAATTATGTTATTATACTCACTAGATTGTACTTTAATTAAGAGAAGATTTATCTCGTTCGAATTAAAATTCAGATCTCCTTGCATAACACCTAAATCTACATATCCCGCAAAACCACTATAAAAACTATCTATAACAACCGCAGAAATGTGAAATGGATGACCCGTTCCTAATTCTTCAATTCGCATACTTTGATCTAATGGGTAATCAAAGAGATTGTAACTTAATCCGTCCCCTATCATCATATAGACTGAATCTTCTGAATCAAAGTATTCACCTTCAATCTCAAAATCTTGTATAATTTCGCTCGCATTAATACCTATAATAGGAATAACTGCTAGTCTATCTTGACCAATTGCCGATGAACCTCCATCTTCGAAATAATGGAATCCGTCTAGCTCAGTAACGTTAAAAAAATTGAGTAATCGTTGGTCTATTTTTTCAATTTCAGTATAATTAGTTAATTCTTCAACTTTAGAGAGATTAAATAGGTAATCTGGGTTAAGAAAGTCAATATCATCTTGAGTCACGAGAATATCTGGATTGGAGAACATATCATACATGTTAGTGTAGTTTTGAAGGACGTCTTTATGGCCAATAGCAACTATATTTGTTCCTTGCGACTTTTTAATCCATTCTTGAGAAGAAGTCTTTAGAACAGTACTTCCTAACCCTAAAGTAAAAATTATTAGAGAAATAATTGTAAATACAATTAAATATCTCTTAAATTCTCCCCTCCTTCTAAGAGTATTTAGGACTGATATCTTAAAATTATACCCTATTAAACTTAACCACTTTGGAATTGCAGATAATTTTTTTGAAGCGTTGTAGTTGTAAGGAATATCTCTTGAAAACAATTTGATAGTGTTTTGTGTACCTAATTTCCTTAACACGACTCCAGGAAATATATAAATCCCAACGAAACACGATATAAACAGAATAGGAGTATAGAAAACATCAACTTGAAAGGTCGCTATGACTCCTAAAATTGAAGCTATAAAGAAGAAAATTACATATGAGATAAACCCTATTAAAGCCCCAATGACAAAACCAATAAGAAAAACCACGTAAACTTCTGTTAAATAGAAACCATATAATTTCTGTGGGATTGAACCTAATGCCTTCATTATCGCAATATCCCGTTTTTTGGTTATAATCAAAGTAATGGTAACGATAATGACGACTACAAAAGCTAAGATTAACATAAGTATGACCACTAACGTAGTGAAATCAATAAAAACAATGCTAATTCCGCCTGAAAAAAAGAACGAATTTTCATAATCGTACGTTATAAAACTGTTAAAACCTATCGATGAGGTGAAATTAATTAAAAATACAGTGAACGCTATAACTAAAACGATCATCCATGTATAAGAAAAGGAGGTACCACGCTTTCTATAGAAATCTTTTAAAGCAAAGTCTAGCGAAATTTTAACGGCACCGTATTTTTTTAATTTTTTATTTACGATTTAACAGATTGTTCATTTACAATTTTACCGTCTTCAAAATTTATGACGCGATTTGCGAGTTCTATTAAGTAATCATCGTGAGTTGCTATAATAATTGTTTTACCTTCTTGCTTCATGTCGCTAAAGAGATCTCTTATAAATAAGCTCGTTTTTTTGTCTAAATTTGCTGTCGGTTCGTCTGCAATTATAATTGGAGGATCGTTTGCTAAAGCTCTTGCTATAGCAACCCTCTGTTGTTCACCAGCAGATAGTTGGAAAGGCAAGTGTTCTCGTCTGTCCCCTAAACCTACTTTATTTAAAAGATTTAACGCTCTTTCTCGTTGCTCTTTTAAACTCATTCCAGCTAATTTCATTGGAAACATTATGTTCTCTTCAGCTGTAAGGGTGCTAATGAGATTATAGTTTTGAAATATGAATCCCGAATTTATTAACCTAAAGGTAGCGAGGGATTCTTCTTTTAAGTTACTAATCTTGACGCCACTAGAGTATATTGACCCTCTATTTGGAGTGTCCAATCCTCCTATTAAATTTAGCAGGGTTGTTTTTCCGGCTCCTGAAGGGCCTTTAATAATAATGAATGCAGATTCTTTAATTCGTATTGAGACTTCGTCGACCGCTCTCACTATAAAATTGCCAATTTCATAATCCTTACCTAAATTAGTTGCCAAGATTAAAAAGTGTCCTTCAATAATCTCGTTTAAAACTGCGATGTCCTCTATATCTGGAGCCTCTTCGATAAATTCATTCTCCATTGTTAATCCTTAAAGTAATTCTTCTTATAATTCTTTTTTCTATAATTCTTAGTTATTTAAAACCTTATGCCATCATTTTACGTTTAAAGTAAATATTAGGTTGAAATGGACATTTCAGACAAAGGTTTATATAGTGCCATAGTATTATGTATTTTAGAGAGAAATCGTAAATAAAAATATCCCCTAATTTCCTAATTTAAATGGTAACGTACGGAACTAAATTTTATCC
>Ga0255368_10320_pt1 | contig 11496 bp, 11 predicted proteins | sample ANMaggSeSYBR01E6_FD_182094 | JGI IMG/M metagenome (GOLD analysis project Ga0255368, IMG submission 182094) | Sediment cell enrichment communities from methane seep in Santa Monica Basin, California, United Staets - ANME aggregate JGI... | ecosystem: Environmental > Aquatic > Marine > Cold seeps >...
ATGGGTTGCAGTTTTTGGTATAAACCTATGGCTGGCTGAAAAGGGGATCGTGCTGTTCCTTATCACGCCCAGGTTGGTGGCTGTTGCCATGTTATTTGCCATACTGCTGGGTACCTTGTCAGGTATATACCCTGCTCTGCGGGCTACCGGCATGAGTCCCATGGAGGCACTCAGATATGAATGATGCTGAGCCTGATATTATTTTGCAGACCCGGAACCTGAAAGAAACTTATATGCAAGGCAAGGTACCCATACATGCCTTGCAGGGTGTGGACCTGGAGGTCAGGAGGGGAGAGCTTGTAAGTATAGTGGGTCCGTCAGGTTCGGGAAAATCCACACTGCTGTCAATCATAGGTATGCTGGAAATTCCTACAGAAGGCAGCGTATTCATTGACGGTATCGAGGTGACCGGGGTTAAGGCAAAGGAGATACCCAGGCTGCGCCGCGAAAAGATAGGGTTCGTGTTCCAGCATTTCAACCTGTTGCCAGCCCTTACTGCACTGGGTAATGTGGAGATTGCCATGAGGTTTGCCAGGGTTCACAAGAAAGAGCGGATCAAGCGGGCCCGTGAGGTGCTAACAGAGATGGGGCTGGGCGACCGCCTGAACCACAAACCCTTTGAAATGAGCGGCGGGGAGCAGCAGCGGGTGAGTATTGCCAGGGCGCTGGCCAACAGGCCTGCTATCATACTGGCTGATGAGCCTACAGGTGAGGTGGATTCCAAGACCAGGGACCTTATTATCGACATCCTGCGGCGGTTGTCTGATGGCGGGCAGACTGTGATAATCGTGACCCATGACCCCTGGGTGGCAGAGCGGACGGACCGGGTGATCACGCTGGTGGATGGGAAGGTGGAGAATTCGTAATGTTCGTCAATTGGATATCAGCGATCCCATGTTGGAAAAACGGGGCATTATGGCTGATGCCTGTTATAATTTTAATATCCACTTAAAGCTTGTCCGTTTTTAAAGCTGTAAATACATATGGTGGAGAGGTGTCATTCGTCTTTGTATTTCTTAAATGTATTCACAAGCTGTTCAAAAGATGATGGGGCGTATTTATAGAAGTTTTCCTCATCGACAAATACATAATCAAATATTATTTCGTTTTGTGACTCGTTGACGTCTTTGCACCACAGTTTTAACCGTTTCATCTTTAAAGGTACATCCAGATCTTCCTGCCCTTTGGTTTCAATTATATAAATCTCATTTTCAGATTTTTTAACGATAAAATCAGGAAGGTAATTTGAAATATCACCATCGGCATTTGCGTAGTCGATACGGAAATTCACTGCCATATAGTTTTTAGCATAAGAAATGATATCATCACAACCTTCAAGAAAATGGGCAAAATCCAGTTCAAGTTGACTGTCTCCAATTATTTTATTGAATACGCTTTTTTTAGGAATTATATATCCTTGTTCCTTGGGAGTGAAAGGTCTCGTCTTACGCAATTCGATGCAGTCCTTTTTCAATTCAGCATAACCTTTGTCCTGCACTGTCAACTCGTTAATCTTTATATTGAAAGTTTCTATCACTGCCCTTGTTGCTTCCAGTTCTGAGAGATTTCTCAACGTGTTCAAATCATCAATTTCAATTTCCTTATCAAACAGGAAGTTTTGTATAAATTCCTTGACCTTGCCGTATAAAATGTCATATCCGCTGAATAGATTGAGATCTTTCATAATAGTTTGAGTGAAATATCCTATGACATTGCGGTAGTCAGTAACAGCGCCTGAATCGAGTATTGTTGTGTGTTTGACTTCGCCAGTGGTTATATCTTTGAAAACAATCTCACGCTTTTCTTCTTCTGAAAACTGTTTGTATTCAATTTTCTTGTTCCAAAATGCGCTTGGGTTCAAGTCTTCAAGATTCGTATAATTCCTGAATATACGCGGTGTTAGCACTGGCAGCCTGATATCCAGTTTATCGAGGTCTTTTTTTGTGTTTTCATTGTCCACTTCAACAATAAGTGGCGTTTTGGGTTTAGTTCCTTCACCCATGGCCCTGCGCTCAAGCTCAACTCCTTCTTTCTGAATGGATTCAACAAAATCCATAAAAGCATCTGTACCGACCACGCTCACATATTCTTCCGAGCCGGACCCAGGATACATGCAACGAATTCCGCGGCCCAAGGTCTGTTCAGGCAGGATGTTGCTTTTGGCTGAATACGGTCTCATACCTACAATAGTGGTTACATTCCTTACATCCCATCCTTCTTTTAGCATCATCACAGATACAATGGCTTTGTATGGACTATCCCAACCATCTATTTTATTGGCCTGCTTTCTGAGTATTTCCAGATCTTCTTTTGCTTTCTTACTGCTTGCCTCGGAAATCTCACCATTGTTCTTGGTGTGGATCACCAGAACCGAATTTTTTAATTCAGGGAAATTGTCCTCAAGGTATTCTGCCACTTCATCGCAGTTTTTCGTGTCATCTGTCATGGCAAACATAATGGCTTTTTTCCCTAATTTTTCATGTTCACCATAAGCTTTGCGCCATTCTTCTACTCCCAGATTCAGATAGTCCGCATACTTTTCAGTAAAAATAGCACTTTGTCGCTTTATCAATTTTGCTCGGCTGGCAGAATCCGGCAATACCGGATGTTTGACCACATTCTGGGTTATGGCTTCTACCAAAGGATAGTCGGACACGGTCTGCACAAAGATGGCGCTGTTTTTATGCTTAGGGGTTGCAGTTACATCAATTTGTAAGGAAAGAAAATGGTCTTTCTGCTTGAGTCGATTGTGAATATCTTCAATGGATTTGAACCACGCAAGACTTTTATCATGAATATGGTGGGCTTCATCATTAAGCACCACCAGTTCGTCAATTTCTCTGACAATATCCCCCAAATCCACTTTGGAGTCGGTGGTCTCGCCAGTGGGTCGTTTGCCAAGGAAATAATCTGTCAGGTCTTCATCTTCAAAGCTGGGCTCAACATCGTTACTGGCATAAACACGGTGAATATTGGTGAGAAATATATTCCCGGTCTTGCGGGTGATGTTAACATCATCCTGGATGTGCAGGGTCAACTGGAAATCGTCCTGCCAGTTCTGGCCTTCATGTCCATTATCCGGCAGCACAGGGTCTTCAAAAAATATACGAAGTCCGTCAAAGTCTGTTCGGAGCCGGTCCAGCACGATAATGTTCGGGGCAATTATCAGGAAATTGCGGGCAAGTTCCGAATCCAGCTCATAGAGTTTATGAAAATAGCACCAGGCCAGTATAAGACTCAACACTTTCGTCTTGCCACTGCCAGTTGCCATTTTTATCACAAAACGCCGCCACTCCTCATCAAACATGCTGGCAGATACGGCCTCTGAAGAATCATAACGCAGCAGGTCGTATTTGTCCTTTACCTGAACTACATCATAGAGATAAATAACAGTCTCAACCGCTTCACACTGGGCGAAATAATACTGGAACAAAAAGGTCGTTCCATCGGCTTTTGGCAGCAGATGTTCTGTTTTGAACCACCAGTTAAGCAGTGATTTGCTTGTGTTGCTTGCACCATCATAACTACTGTCTCGCCATGCTTTGACTTTTTTTCGCAGCACATGTACCAGGGGAGGCAGCAGCTTATCATAGCTAGATTCACTGAACGCCTCGTCGGCAGGAAACCAGCGGATATCCGGGTTTAATATGCTGTGTGGAGACTGGGGGAAATCAGGGTGTATGGTCATTTTCCAACTCCTTTATCATTTCCTGTACAGCAGTGCGCAAAGGCTGCAGATCATTGGTACAAATGTAGAAAATCTCCTCAGCGTCGATATAGAAGTACTCACGTGTGAGAATGTCACCCACACCTTTGATGCTAGACCAGTTAACATCCGGATAACGTTGAGCAAGCATTTTCCCTTCGGTATCTCTGTCCATCTTTTTGAAATTTTCCCCGATGGATATCAGCGTGATTGTGATTGCTTCCAGCATGTTCACCCGGTTCTCACTGTCAAGGAAATCGTCGGGCGAACTGATGCTGGCAGAGTACAGCTCGATACTCGCTAACGCCTCATCAATCTCTTCTAACTTTTCCAGGGGCAGTGTAGGGTTATACATAGTATGCCTCCCTGTCGATTCGTCTTTTAAGATACTGGTTCATACGCCGCCAGTAACGCACAACATCGACCTTTGACCTGAGAATCGTCTCCAGTTCTTCTTTGAGGCTTACTCTTGCAAACATATCGGGCGGCATCTCAACAACCACGTCCACATCGCTGCTATCAACCGCTTCATCTCTTGCTACCGAGCCAAAAATCCCCAGCTTGGTGATTCCATATCGTTCCTCAAACTCCTGTTTATGCTCACGCAAAAGTTTTAGTGCTTGCTCCCGTCTCATACTTATCCACCATTAAGTCTTATCAATTAAAAAGTCCACCCCTCTTGTTCCATAAAACCTTCCAAATTGGTGCATTGAACAGAAAAGTATTTGCAGACATTGGGGATTTTTGCAGAATTATCTCTGAATACTTCGGTGGTTACTACCTGACAATCAAGTACTTTGGCGCGTGCTATTACAAACGGATCTGCGACTGGCTTGCCCTGAAGCCTTTCTTTATTTCGAATCATTGCTTGAAAATGCTGTACTTTGAATATCTCACTTACAAACTGGAATTCTTCAATTGTGGGTTCTGAAAATAATTTATCTTTTTCTTCTTTTGCCCAACTTGTCAATGCATCTTCTCGAGAGTTGATCTCATTGTAAACCTCCCTGACTGAAATGAGCTCTCCTTCTAAAACGAGAACATGAAATTGCTCCCACAATGTAGGAAATCTTGCCAGATAATAATGCCTGAAAAGGTCGATAAGAGGACCAGTGTCAAAAACGTATTTCATAGCACTATCTCCTGCTTAACAGATTATCCTCAAATTTAAGCACATTAGCTTCCTTTATTCCGAGATAGTCTGACAATTGCGATCTCGAAATTACGCCTTGATAATATTTACTGAAAGCTGTTTCAATATAGCGCTCCCCCAGATATGATTTTTGAGTTTTATAATAATCGCCACCAGAACTTGGTCTATTATGTTTTGATGCTTCAGTTTCCCATTCCCGTACTTTTGATTCGTAAAATGCCTGACCTACATATCCCAGATCAAAACATTTGCGCAGAATAACCTCACGACTAACGCTATACTTTTTTGCCAGACCAGCCAGCAGTTTGTCGTCTATACTCTTATTACGTAAGTGTTTTTGAACATCTTCAGAGGGAACCAGAAATTCTCCTGCAAATTTATTACAAAAAACTTCAATATGCTTATTGTTCCCACTTATCCTTTCGACAAAATCATCATGCCTTAAATCAACCCCTCCGGTCCTAAACAGAAGATGTGCTAGCTCATGAAAAAGTGTAAATATCTGACGGCTTTTTGCCTGGCTGTTATTGATATATATTATTGGAAAAACATTGTCATACAGACAAAAACCTGAAAATTCGTCATCTTTGAAAGCATCTTTAAAAATAAAAATCCCATGTTCTTCAAGCAAATTACGCCAATATTTTAACGCATCTTCGTTTGATTCTAATGCATATTGTTCATTAAGACTGACACCCAAATATTTCCGCACCTCTTTTGCCATATTAGACACTGAATCAGAACTTTTTATTTCCAAATCAATACAAATTTTCTGTTTTGCCGGGTTCACATTGTCATACAATTCTTTTAGATTTTCCCGAAATGCCATTGCCTTACGGATCAGGTAGAGCAATGTGGGCTCCATCAGGTCAATTTCCTGCTGGGGTAATGTACGAAAAGACTGCCCTGGAGTTTCTTCTTCAGGTGGTTCCGGAAAGAAAAATAAAGCCAAAGGCCGTTTGAATATTTTATAGGCAAGTTTTTCCAGTTGAGGATATGATGGACTTGCATTGCCATTTTCCCAGTCTTGGACCACTTCGACCGTCACACGTTTACGCTTGATCTTGTCAACAACATCTTCTATGCTGTATCCAGCCGTTTCCCTTGCCCACCGCATAATATCAGGATTTACAGGAATGGGTTCACTCATACATTCACCTCAATAATTTTCATAGTATCATTGCCGAAAATATCCACTACTTTGACAGCGATCTTATACCGCCCGGGCTTACATTCGTGAAATGGCGTTTTCAATTCAAGGTTCCTGTCCTTTTTTGTGCGGAAACTTTGCCATTCGTTCTCAAAGATGAAGTCACCTGTCCAGTATTCTTCTGTTTCACCGGTCTCTTCGTTCTTGACAGCTATGATCTCCCGCTTACTTTCAAAGTCAAAGTCCACGCTCCAGTAATCGATCCAGTCGGTCCAGTGCTGTGTCAGTACTTCGCGTGTGACTATGCCTTTTTTGTCCTTGCTGACCTTTACGATCTGCCCCTGTTCTACCACTATCTTATTCTTGCCTTCTTTGAGGCTTTCGGCTGCATGGTCTATGGAGTCCTGTGAGTAGAACACGGAAAAGTCGGTGAGTTCCACGGCGATGGAATTTTTCTTGACATGTGGTTTGACTTCGATGTAGGAGACATCATGGAATACCACCTGGTTCTTTTCCACTGCCCGCTTGTCAAACACCTCACGTGGGATGTATTTCATGGCAAGGTCAATGCCTTTGGTTTTTGCTTCGTCAAGAATGTTGGGGAACAGCCCCATCTCAAACTCAAAGCCCAGAATATCTACGCGGGATATGCGTTTTTCACGGCACTCAAGGATGACTTCTTCCACATACAGGCGTGTCACCGGCAGGTTCACCGGCCCTACTGCCACCATGCGCCCTGCTTTTTTGGCATGGAAAGTTTTGAAGTTTTCCACGGCTTCGGCACGGTAGGCATGAAGGATAAGTTCGAGGAAGTGCTTTTCTTTGGCTTCAAGCTGTTTCTGTTTTTCCTCTTCCCACAGGTTGGCATTGACGCCGATATAGTGCTGGCGTTCGTACTTGCCGAGGTTCAGGATCTCAAAGGCGCGCCAGTCTTTCTTGTCCTGCTTTAACTGCCGCTGCACGCCTATCATGCGCTTGCGGGTGGTGTGGATGGCGAATTTGCCAAGGTCTGAGACGATCCACTTGCGGCCGATTTTTTCTGCTACAGAGGCGGTAGTGCCAGAGCCGCAGAAGAAGTCGGCTACGAGGTCGCCTTCGTTAGAGGAAGCTTCAATTATCCTATAAACTAGTTTCTCTGGTTTTTGTGTAGGATAGTCTAATCTTTCATCAGACTGAGGTCCTGCGATTGGGATATCATCCCACAAACATTGTACTACTTCACCTTCATTCTCATCTAAAAATCGTTTTCGCTGTATCCTTCCATCTTTCTTTTTAGGAAAATATAATCTCCCATCTGCATCCCACAATTTCATTTTTTCAATCGATATTGCCCACCCCTTTAAAGGAGGTTTGTATCCCTTATATTCATACATTAAATTAGGTCTTGGACTAGGACTTGATAAATCAGCTAAACGATAACGCCGTCCTTTTTCATCCTCAAATCTATAGAATTTTTCGACATATTCCTTTTTTAACGGTTTTATAGTATTTACGAAATAGTTATTAGCAGACTTTGAATAAAATAAAATTGAATCTATTTGATTACCAAACTCGGTGGGTTCCTTGTTTGTTTGACCTCTACCTGTTTTCCTTTTCCAAATAATCTCATTTCGGAAGTTCCCTTTTCCAAACACCTCATCCAGCACCAACCGAATATAACTGTTCACCCGCCAGTCACAATGCACATAAATACTCCCATCCTCAGCCAGCAGATCCCGCATCAGCACCAGCCGCTCATAGATCATAGCGATAAACGAGTCCGCCCCCCTGCCCCACGTATCCCTGTATGCAATTTCCTCCAGCACATTGGGCTTTTTAGTAAAGGTATCGCCGCCGATCTCGATATCCATTGAAAAATCAGCACCCACATCAAACGGCGGGTCGATATAGATAAGCTTGATGCCGCCCTGTTTTTCAATCTCTTCCCGAGGGGGGCCGTTTTTCAGGCTGGATAGGATCAGCTTGTTATCGCCCCATATCAGCTTGTTAGTCCAGCCCTTAAGCTGCCGGCCCCGCTCGTCAACATCGAACAGGGTCATCTGTTTGTATCGCTCTCTTGTTTCTTCTGAGCGCGGCTCGTCCACTTGCTCAATTATCTGGAATGGCAGCACCACATTGGTTACTTCCGCAGTCTTGCTGTTCCAGATAAGTTCTACTTCCCGGTCATCATCAAATAAGAGGAATCGGTATTTGTCAGGCAGGGGTTTCCCTGCTTCGATTAGTTTGACGGCATCCCTTTTTTCGTTATCGGTTATGTTCATTCAATGCTCCGCTTTTCTGGTATCGATTTGGGTATTTCAAGTAGAGTGAGTTTGTACAGTAAAGCTGAAATATTCGAAAATTAGTCTTTTCCGACAATCTTACTTGCTCAATTCCATACTTTCAAATTGGCTTTTAGGTGTTGTTAGCAGCAAGCTATCTTATTTGATCTTTTAGAATTTCCCATTTCTTCGGATTTCCTGTCTTTAAATCTAAAAATACTTTTCCTTCTTTATTTGTTAATACATTCCTGTTAGTAAGCGTTTGAAAGTAATCCTTAGTATGAAAATAATGTAATGAATTTTTTTTGTAAATTTTATTTTGTTGTTCTAATGTATTGAAAATAATCAGTTCATTTTGCTTACATGGTAAAACTAACAATTGGATAAAATGAGCAGCTTGAGACATAATTTCACCTTCCCAACCTAATTCACCTACCGAAAAAGTTCTTAAATTAGAATTTGCAAACAGTGATAACAAAATTTCGTTTTGAGTTCCGTCTTTTATTAAACAATGCTTCATAAAACCTGAACTTGCAATGTAAATATCAATAGTGTTAAGGAAAAAGCCTCGATTGTTATTTAATTCAAAGTAGTTATTAATTCGACTCTTTGTTTTAATTGGTTCAATATTTCTTGTGAGCTCAAATCTACAAATCGGCAATGGAAACAACTTTAAATTAGAAGACGTGGCAAGTGGTGCCTCTAATAAATTTTGCCTATCCTTTAGTATTCTTTGATTATTATGTTTTAAATGTATTTCGCCCGAATGCTTATTATTCTTACTTGAACCATGATATGTTAAATGTGTACCGGGTGAACTGATAATTAATTTTGAAGGTTTATTTTTTAAAAAATGAGTACATTCAAAATCTTTAGGAAGCGAAATGAATAAATCTGTTTTAGAATTATTTTCATCAATTTTAAATGATAAAACCGTCTTGTTATTAAATGTAACGCGTAATGAATTACTTTTCCCGGATGGTTTCTTAAAAAAATATGTATACGGACTGAATATCATTTGATATTCATACCTCTGATAATCAAACCTTATTGCATTATTATTCATTTTAGCTTGCTACTAGTGTCAAGTCAACCCTATAATGTATCCAAATACGCTATCAATACACCTTATAATCCGACACTTTGATGTTGACTTGACACTAGCTCCTTCATATTCGCATTGCGTATATCCCCATTTTGGATATATTACTCAGCTTTTTCCACATGTTACCTCTTCATTTCTTGAGAAGGGTTTACGATATCGCTCATATATTACCAGTATGTAACAAAAATATTTATAATCTGCGTCTGGTGATGATTATACCTGCATCCTGACTATGATAATCTTAGATTGTCAAAAGATTCCAGAGACAAGCCGATTGGAACACGCCAACTGGGCGCTTTTTGGTGTTGTGCAGTTCAAGATGAGATGGGATATTTTGTATTTATAAATAAGTGTTCATGATCCTTCGGGACACCCATGAGCATGAAAATTATATTTTCAGAGCAAATTATACGGGATTTACAGGATATGTGTTAATATTCTCACCCCACGTACCCACACACCCCAACACGCGGAGAGTTAACCACCGGCAACAGCATTTCTACTCCGCACTCGTGCCCCACAGCACATTCATCACAAAGCCACCCTTCATCCAGATACTCACAATATGGGCATATATATGTAGCCGGATTTCCGCAGTTCTCGCATAATATCAACGGAGGATCATTCCTGGCAAGGATCTTTATTGAACTGCCTGCACTTTCAATTTGATATTCTGAAATAACCTTCAGGTCAAGTTGTGTCGGACTTCCAAAGTCGTATTCATAGCTGAAATTTGTATCTTGATCCAGAAGTTTATCCAAACTGTAGTTCATGCTAAGATCTTTAAAGTACTTGTCAGGCGTGGATTGGTATATTTTTCCTTTTATTGTAAACGCGCTAAGGTGCCCGCAGCACTCTACCCATGTCTTTCTTAAAAAAGAATCAATGCGCTTAAGCTTAACGTTCGCAGGCACCTCAAAGTATATCCAGTATTCACGCATGGATATCCCACTTGCAAGAATCAGGAATGCTTTCTTTGTGCGTGTTTGCTTGCCTGATGGTGTAGCCTGCTTTTGCTTGCACGATTCCAGATGTGCCTTCATTTTGGTTTTGCTTAAATTGCTATTGCAAAAAGTGCAGGTTCCATTCGTCTTTTTGATTTTTTGATTCATAATTTCATAAACTGGATTTTTCCATATTACATGAGTTTCGGCTATATGGGTATATAGTAACGCTTTAAATTAGAGAAGTTTGAAATTATACCTGCGCCCATTCAAATCTGAGACTTTTTATTATTTTCTGATTACTACTTATTACTACTTATGTATTTCGCAAACTATATATGCGGCCCTAGCATTTCCAGAACAAATTAAAAAATCTCATGATTTATTTCAGTCATGAATTAATAAAGGAAGTTACTATATTTAAAAGTTCTCTAATTTAACCCGTTTCTGAGCTGAAAGTCATGTATTAGTGGTTCTTTCAAACGATTTTGAAGTCACACGTTGTGACGGCACACCCAACCACAGCAGAGCTGCAGGGTATAGTGATTAAGATAATACTCCCCATCACTATTTTGCATTTTGTCCGTCAACCCAATGGTAATATTAGTATTCAACATATTCCATAAACTATACCCATTTCCAACCTTCTGTATCATCATTCAAATAAACTTTCCTGTACTTATTTCATTTGTTCAGTACCCAGTCAAAGTAATACTTTCGAATTAATTTCATAAAATATGGAAAGACACAACTCCGACCTTACTTACTCATGCCGTATCCCAATCTCCCCCCAACAACTCACCCCATCCCCACTGGTATAATACACAGCGCCCGCTCATCATCCTGCATCTGCAACATACTCTCCACCTCATCATCATCAAAGGCCCCGATAACCACAGTCCTCAGACCCAGCGAGACCGCCTGCAAATAAACATTCTGGGCAGCATGCCACACCTCCATATACACATACCATACGCCCCTCTCACCGTACTTCAGAGTCGTCCGCTCATAAGCTGCGGCAAATACCAGTACTGCCGTACCGTCCTTTACGCATTCCTGGTCAAGCGCAGCAGCACACAGGTCACCACGCACATCTCCCCCTGCCACCTTCCCAGTTCATGCCCCTGTGGCCTGTACCTATAGATTCCTGCATGGAGACCGTCCACATTTCCTACAA
>Ga0255368_10323_pt1 | contig 11447 bp, 11 predicted proteins | sample ANMaggSeSYBR01E6_FD_182094 | JGI IMG/M metagenome (GOLD analysis project Ga0255368, IMG submission 182094) | Sediment cell enrichment communities from methane seep in Santa Monica Basin, California, United Staets - ANME aggregate JGI... | ecosystem: Environmental > Aquatic > Marine > Cold seeps >...
TTGGAATTGTATTTTGCTGATGAAATGAAAGATGGAACAATAATTTTTTATAGTATCAATTATGAAGGTGAGACTGAAAAAGAGATTATTGAAAAATATGAAGCTGATGCCCCTGCCTTGTATCTAACCAAAATTAAGAAGGGAAAAGAAACCAATAAAGATTTAACCGATTTTGCATTTGACAATTCACTATACAATGCTAAAAAATTCAAAAAAGGATTGCGTGATAAAATTAATGAACTGTTGAGGTAGATTTTTTGTTTATAAGTTCATTATGATAAAAAGATTGATCATCGCATTTCTGCAAGTGTTTTTTCTATTTCAGGTATTTGCCCAATACCCTCTTATTAAAGGTTACGTAAAAGGCCTGAACAATGAAAACAAAAAAGAACCATTGCCTTATGCCAACATTCACTGGCTTAATACTGATATTGGAGTAGTAGCAGACGGTTCCGGCTATTTTGAATTAGAAAAAACAAATGATCAATTTAATAAGATTGTTGTAAGCTATGTTGGTTATTATTCGGATACAGTTACCGTAAATGAATACAATGAAATAATTGAAATAGTTCTTACTCCAGCCGGAAACCTTGATGAAATTGTTGTAAGTGGAAAACAGGATCCGCATTCTATTTCTGCTTTAAATCCACTTAATGTAGAAGTGATAACCAGAGATGGCCTTCAGCGCCTGGCATGTTGCAGTTTGGCCGAAAGCTTTGAAACAAGTGCCACAGTTGATGTTGGATATACCGATGCAGTTACAGGGGCAAAACAAATTAAAATGCTGGGCCTTGCTGGTATCTATAGCCAGATGCTTACTGAAAACCAACCTTCAATACGTCTACTTGCGTCAACCTACGGTTTAAATTATGTACCAGGCCCCTGGTTAAAATCCATTAGCATTTCAAAAGGGACTTCTTCGGTTGTTCATGGTTATGAAAGTATTACCGGCCAAATTAATATTGATTTGAAAAAACCTGAAGATAAGCAAAAACTTTACCTCGATCTTTTTGTAAATGAACATCAACGAGTTGAATTAAATGCAAATGCTGCACTTAAATTGAGTGACAAATTGCAAACAATAGTTCTGGCCCATGGTTCCGGGTTAAAGAACAAAGTTGATAATAATAATGATGGATTCCTGGATTTGCCAACCAGTAATTTGTTTATGGTTTCAAACCGTTACTATTTCAATCATAACAACAAGATTAAAAGCCGGTTTGGATTTGAAGTGATGACAGAGGAACGCACAGGTGGCCAGGTTCAGTTTAATCCTGAGATAAACAATGGAGGTGCTGATTATTACGGTATAACCATTAATTCCGAAAGGTATAATATTTATGAAAATACCGGGTTTCTTCTGGATAGTGAGAACAATGGGAGCTTAGCCGTTAATGCCAATTTTGTCTATCATTCCATGAATTCATATTTCGGTCTTCGTAAATATGATGCTAAACAAAATAGCCTGAATTTAAGAATCTTATATATTTCAAATTTAGGAAGCAAAAATCATAAAATGACAGGAGGGTTCACCCTTGTCACTGATAATTTAAAGGAAGTTGTGAACGACACTACCCTTTCAAGGAATGAGGTAGTTGCCGGATTGTTTTCTGAGTACACTTATTCGGGAGAAAAGTTTACTGTTATTGCCGGTTTACGGGGGGACTACCACAATACCTTTGATTTTATAGTTGTGCCTCGTTTACACTTTAAATACAGGTTAAACGAAAACGGTTCCATTCGGGCTTCTGTTGGCAGGGGCTTGAGATCGGCCTATGTGTTGCCTGAGAATATTGGATTGCTGGCTAGTTCCAGAAGGTTTGTTTTTGAAGAAGATTTTCAGTTGGAAAAAGCATGGAACTATGGGGGAAATATTATTCAAAAATTTCAATTGGATGAAACCAGGCAACTAACGGTAAATGTTGATTTTTACAGAACAGTTTTTCAAAATCAAATTGTTGTTGACGTTAATCGTGATCCTACTTCAGTGTTTTTTTACAACCTGAAAGGCGAATCTTTTTCCAATAGCTTTCAAACTGACTTTATTGTGGATGTGTTTAAAGGGTTTGAGGTAACCCTGGCCTACCGCTACAATAATGTAAAAATTACAATGGATGATGAACTTACCCGCAAACCGTTGGCAAGTCCGCATAAGGGTTTGGCTTCGCTTCATTATTCAACCAAATACGAAAAATGGAATTTTACATTTACAACCCAGTATAATGGTGCAAGCAAACTTCCTGATACAAAAAGCAACCCTATAGAATATCAATTGGAGGATAATTCCCCTGATTATTTTATTATTCATACACAGGTACTACTTAAATTCAGTAAATGGGAAGCTTACATTGGAGCTGAAAACCTGACAAATTATAAGCAGGAAAATCCAATCCTTGCTGCTGATGATCCGTTCGGGGATTATTTCGATAGTTCGATGGTTTGGGGGCCGGTTATCGGGCGTTCAATCAATGCAGGTATCCGATTTATTATTGATTAAATCCAAAAGGAATAGGCCAGCTCAAAACGGCCATGGAATCCATAATAAACAAACTGAATTGTTGTGGACCATTTAATTGTGAATAAGATGAAGGTATTAATCATATGTACTGGCAATACCTGCCGCAGTCAAATGGCAGAGGGTTTTTTAAGATCCTTTGATTCGGGCCTTGAAGTCTTTTCTGCCGGGACAGTCGCTGAGGGAAAAGTAAATCCCTTTGCTGCAAAAGTGATGAATGAGGTTGATATTGATATCAGCATCCAAACCTCCGATTCAGTTAACCTTTATTTGAAAGATAATTTCGATTATGTCATCACAGTTTGTGATGGCGCAAAGAAAATTTGCCCGGTTTTTACCGGAAATGTCAAAAACAGGTTGCATTTTGGATTTGAAGATCCGGCTGCTGCCAGGGGGACAGAAGACGAAGTGCTACCTGTATACCGAAAGGTGAGGGACCAGATTAAGGAAACTTTCAATGAATTCTATAAACAAATTAGATAAAACGCTGATGACGAGTATCAGAGTTAGTAAATTGAAATTAATTATGATTACAGAAAACCTTACCAAACGTTTATCCTTCCTCGATCGCTACCTGACCATCTGGATTTTTCTGGCTATGGCAATCGGGGTTTTTGCCGGATATTTTTTTCCCGGCATAGCTTCTTTTGTTGAACAGCAAAGTGTTGGGACAACCAATATCCCGCTGGCCATCGGATTGATATTGATGATGTATCCGCCACTGGCGAAAGTGAGGTATGAAGAATTGCCCAAAGTATTTAAAAACGTAAAAATCCTTGGTCTCAGCCTGGTACAGAATTGGCTGATCGGGCCGGTACTAATGTTTTTCCTGGCTATTGTATTTCTTTACGATTATCCGGCTTATATGTATGGCTTGATCCTTATCGGGCTTGCCCGTTGTATAGCCATGGTCATTGTTTGGAACGACCTGGCAAAAGGCAGTACCGAATATGCCGCCGGACTGGTTGCTTTTAATTCCATATTCCAGGTGCTCTTTTTTGCGGTTTACGCATGGGTGTTTATTGCCATACTACCTGGCTGGTTTGGAATTGAAACCACGGATGTGGTTAAAAACATTACCATGGGCCAAATCGCAGAAAGTGTTTTTATCTACCTGGGGATTCCTTTTATTGCGGGATTTCTTACAAGGTTTATTTTGATAAGAGTTAAAAATAAAGAATGGTACCACACTGTATTCATCCCGAAAATCAGCCCTGTAACTTTAATCGCTTTGCTATTTACCATCCTTGTTATGTTCTCGTTAAAAGGTGAACACATCATTCAGTTGCCTTTTGATGTTATCAGAATTGCTGTTCCACTGGTGATTTATTTCATTATCATGTTCCTAATTAGCTTTTTTATGGGAAAACGAATCGGGGCGGATTATCCTAAAACAACGACTATTGCATTTACGGCAGCAAGTAATAATTTCGAGTTGGCTATTGCTGTGGCAGTAGCAGTTTTTGGTATCAATTCGGGTGAAGCATTTGCTGCGGTGATTGGGCCATTGGTGGAGGTCCCGGTTTTGCTGGCTCTGGTACATGTAGCACTGAGGTTTCAACGGAAATATTTCGCGTAGGATTATCCTGTGCTAACATAAGTTGATTATAATAAATATCCATTATATTTGCCTAAAAAGCAGATATTTCACAAAATGAGAAAAAAACTGTTTCTCTTAACAAAATATTTCTGGAAAACAACATTTTTCACACCAACCTATCAGGCGAAGTTCAACTATTCAAACCAGTTATACCAACTCCCTGAACAAACCGGGATAAATAATGCTTTATATGGATAAGCAGGTTATAATAGCAGTTAATAATTTGTCGAAACGACTTAAAAAAATCCAGGCAGTAAACGATTTGTCATTTACGGTGGAGAAAGGTGATATTTATGGATTTCTTGGCCCCAACGGATCAGGTAAAAGTACGACCATCCGAATGATGTTAAGCTTATTAAAACCTGGTTCGGGAAGTATTACAATTTTCGGCCTTCCCCTCCGGGATCACAAATTAAAAATTTTAAAGCAGGTTGGCGCTTTTATTGAAAAACCAGATTTCTATGAATACCTCTCTGCATATAAAAACCTCGAAATACTTTTAAAATACTCCGGTTTAAAAGCTGAAAAAAACAGGATCATAGAAACTCTGGATCTGGTAGGCCTGAGTAAGCGGTCAGCAAGTAAGGTAAAAACGTTTTCGAAAGGGATGAAACAAAGATTGGGGATTGCCCAGGCTTTATTACATGACCCACAACTGCTGGTCCTTGATGAACCGGTAAACGGGCTTGATCCTTCAGGGATGAAAGATATCAGGGAGTTGATATGCTATTTAAATAAAGAAAAAGGAAAAACCATAATTTTATCTTCACATAACCTTCATGAAATTGAATCTATTGCAAACAGAATGCTTATCATAAACAATGGCGAAAAAATAGTAGAAGGAAAAGTAAGTAAACTTTTACGGAAACATAGTTATTGTACCCGGTTTAGAGTTAATGATGTGAAAAAAGCTAAAAAGGATCTGCAAAACGGAGACATCATATTGACAAAAATTGAAATAGATGACAACGACCTAAGAGTATTTTGTCAGCATGAAGAAATCCCTGAAATCAATAGTTTTCTTGTAGGAAAAGGCATACTGGTTGAATCAATAAAAACAGAAAATAGCCTTGAAGATTATTTTTTAACGTTAACTTAAAAATGGGAAACCTGATACAGATAGAATTATATAAAGTTTTTAAACGTACCCGAAGTTATATAGGGTTTATTGCTATTATAATTATAACATTGGTTGCACAGGTTGCTATGCTGTGGGAAGGTAAAGAGATGCATAGTTTTCTGACAAAAAACCTTACGGATGCATTTTACATGCAGGGGAATCTTTTAAACGGTTACCTGATGACCTACATTGTTCTGAATTTCCTGTGGGTCCACGTGCCTTTACTCATTGTGATAGTAACGGGCGACCTGTTTTCAGGGGAATCCCACGGCGGGACATTCCGGCTAATATTATCCAGGCCCGTAAGCCGGTTTCAACTGGTAACAGCAAAATTTCTTGCTGCTTTGACGTATACCTTTATTCTTATTGTGATCTTTGTTATCGTCAGCCTTGGATTTGGTATTCTTCTTTTTGGGAAAGGCGATTTAATGGTAATTTTTAACACCATTAACATAATTCCTGAAAACGACATAATGTGGCGGTTTTTGCTTGCTTTTAGCTATGGGTTTCTTGGCATGGTTACGGTGGCAGCGCTGTCGCTCTTATTGTCATCACTAACAAATAACTCATTGGGGCCTATTTTATCTACCATGGCAATCATTATCCTTTTTACCCTTATCACATCGTTTGATTTTTCCATTTTTAAAATTATCAAACCATTTATTTTTACAAATTACCTGGATTCATGGCAGCTTCTTTTTACTTTAGAGGTGAATGTAGCCCATTTGATTAAAGATGCAGTTATTTTGCTTTTCCACATCCTGGTTTTTTACACAACAACCCTTGTTTATTTTAACAAAAAAGACATCCTTACCTGATGAAACTGAAATTATACCATACCGTTGTTTTTATTGTTATTTCATTGATACTGTCGGACAAAACCCTTTCGGCCCAAGACTATAATCCCTATCACATCATTGATACATTAAAATCAAAACTGGAAAAAATTCATGATTACCAGGCCGATATTGAAATAGAGGTGGATGTTGATTTTATTAATATGCCGGTAAAAAAAGCTGTCGTATATTTTAAACAGCCCGACAAAATTAAATTTAAATCGGATGAGTTCATTATGTTGCCTAAGAGAGGATTTAACAACCAAATGATGAAAATCCTGAATGAGCCTTACAACGCTATATATGTAGGCAAAGAAGATATTAAAGGAAAAAACCATCATGTGCTGAAAATTATCCCGATGGGGAAAAAACCACAGGTTGTTCTTGCCACATGGTGGATTGATCAAAATTCTTTTCTGATTTCAAAAACAGAAAGTAATACAAGGGATGAAGGAACTTTTACAATTGAATTCGAATACAATGATAATTTTATACTACCCACTGAAATGCTTTTTTCGTTTGAAATTGAAAACCTGAATATCCCGTTAAAATTTATGGGCAAGGCAGCCGGAATTGATAAAGAAAAATTGAACCAAGAAGAAATAAAAACCGGGAAAGTATTCATTCGGTTTTCCAACTACCAGGTCAATAAAAAAATGAGTGATGATTTTTTCGAAGAAACCAAAAATTAGGCGCTCAGGAAGATGCCCCTAACTTTCTACCAAAAGGGGTTAAAGCCACCGAAGCAAGTTTAAAATGCTGTTTTCCAAAAGGTATCCCTATAATGGTTATGAATAAAAGCAACCCAAATATGGCATGAGTTAGGGCAATATAAATCCCCCCCGACAAAAAGCCACAGGATATTCATAGCAATGGCAACACAACCCGAGGCATTGTCCATCACAATAGAATTGCGGCCAAAGGGCCAAAGGGCAAGTGAAGCCAGTTTTAATGTTTGAAGCCCAAAAGGGATACCAATAATAGTTAGCATAAGTAAGAGACTTCCGATTAAATATTCAATAGCGATAATAATTCCACCAAACAGCAACCATATAATATTCCCTAAAATTTTCATATTTATTTGTTTTGTATTATTTCAAGGCGTTTTTCAAGAGGCGTATAAAAATAACACAAAGAGTTATTCATTTTGAAGCAATCCGTAATTTATAATTTTTCTAAACTACCTTGAGGAGATATATTCGGGGTCAATTTGATAGGTATCGAATTTAGTAAGGTTATTTTTAATAATGATCTTCTCAAGATTTTTAATGTATTCAGCCTTCAGCTCAGAATAATTTGTAAGAGTGGGCAAAAGTTCAAAAACATTCTGCGTTACAGCCCGTTTATTCCTGAAATCCTCATACGGCCCTTTTGCGGTTACCAGGAAATAATCTTCAACAGCGGCCAAAAGTGAAATATATTTTTTCAGGTAGATAGGTGTACCGTTGCGGCTCCCGTTTGCGATTATCCGTGGTTCGTGCAGGTTGAACGACCATACCCCGAAAACATTGTTGGCTTCCATAAAAAACCGCGAAGTACCCCAGGCGCTTTCAATGGCAGCTTGTGCGATAACAATGCTTGCCGGATGTGGCAATAACCTTTTTTCAAGTTCAGCAAGATCGGAGGTTTTGTATTTGATCTTTAACAAATTAATAAATTGTTTATCTCTCCGCTTTAACCCGGAAGTATCACCTGCAGTTATTGCCTTCACCCTGTTCAAATTATTTTGAAGCCTAAACCTGGTGATCAGAATGGATGGGAGAACCAGGGCAATAAATTTTTCTTTTCGTTCATTAATTGAAAGATCAAACAATGAAACCAGCGTATCATACGTCACCGGAATCACCAGGCTATCCTCCGGCAGGTAAATACCATCAGTAGTGGAAGGGGAAGAAACCTGAACTTCGATTTTAGGTGTATTAGTTGAACAGGCCATTAAAAAAATCAAACCTGCCAGAAAAAATAATAGCTTAAATATTCTGAATTGATAACGGTAATTCATAAATCCAAATAAGAAAAAATTGCCTGGCTTAAGTTGTTATTTATTTAAGCCTTTTCATTGCAACCAGGCCGCCGTCTGAGATCATTTCATTCAACTCGGCTTCAAGGTTAGTATAATCGAAACGACTACCACAATAATACATCTCGGTGAACGGGTCATTATCGAGGATTTTGGTAAATAGTTCTCCGGGAGAAGGCGCTTTTTTCAATTTACTGTACTCTTCATAGGTAATATCAAGAAAAGCGGAGTTCTCATCAATTCCCCTGTTATCCAGCAAATAACCATTTTCGAGCATGGTTGGGAATGCAAACTCCCCTTTATAGTAAATGTCTTTTGGCCCCGGGAAATTCACAATAGCCTTTTTATCTTCCGACATGCCCACCGGCACTTTATTATAATATTTGCCCGATGTTTTGTAAATGATCACAGCAGGGCCAGCTTTCACCTGTGTGGTTGCTTCTTCTTTTATGGCAGCTTGTTCTGCTGATTTAATATGGCATTTGCAAGATACACCGCCAAGTGCAACAAGAATGAAAAAAAACGGGATAAGGATTCTGATTTGCATAGCTTGTTTTTTTATTTTGCTGTAAAAGTAAAAAAATTGTAAACCGGATGGATAATTTTATTTCCAGGCTCTTGTTGTTAGATGTTAGTTATTGTTCAAATAGTCAATTTACTTCATCTTACATCTATTATCAAAAGTCTAATATCTAAAATCCTGGCTCTTGATTCCTGGCTCTTGATTCCTGAATCCTGGTTCTAAAATCCATTTACATTTCATTTACACTTGTAAAATAATGTTAAGCATTTTGGCACAGTTAAATATTTTGATACATTTGTCAACTTAATTTTATAATCTTTAAATATTATTAATATGAAACATGTTATTTTATCTTTTGCATTTATAATTTTTGCAACTATTAGCCTGAATGCACAAGTGACTGCTGCTGATAAACCAACGAGAGAATTAACACCAGCCCAACAACGAAAACTGGAAGAACAACAAAGGAAGAAGCCACAACAAAGGCAGAAGCAGCAACAGCAACAGGGCCAACCCGACAATCCTAATGCCCCAGTCATTAATTTCGACAAGCTTGTACATGATTATGGCGAACTTGAACAGCATGGCAACGGGCGTTGTGAGTTCGCTTTTATCAACGAGGGAAAAGAACCCCTGATCCTGTCAAACGTAAGGTCATCCTGTGGCTGTACTGTTCCTGAATGGCCGCGCCAGCCAATATTACCTGGTCAATCGGAAGTAATCAAAGTAAAATATGATACCAAGAGAATAGGCATGATCAACAAATCAATTACTGTTTATTCCAATGCGAAAAAATCACCAATTACATTAAGGATTAAAGGAAAGGTAAATGCAAAGTCGGCCATGGCCCTTCCTGAAAAAAATACTGATAAATCAGGTTCTCCTGTTAATAAGTAGCGCTTAAATGTAAAGTTGGAAAAATTCAAAAAAATTACTACTTTGAAATCCTGGCAATAAAAGCCGGGATTTTTTATTTTACAAAAGCTGTAAAAATATGATTGAAAAAATATAATTTTGCCAAGTTTGTTAATTGTATAACAATAAAAGAGATAAAAATGCCACACATTTCGGAAAAAGGAAAAAAAATGCCGGCATCACCCATCAGGAAGCTGGTACCCTTTGCAGAAGTTGCAAAAAAAAGGGGAACAAAAGTCTATCATCTTAATATTGGCCAACCGGACATTGAAACCCCGGAAGTAGCCCTGGACGCTGTTCGCAATTTCAACAGTAAAGTTGTTGAATACAGCCATTCGGCAGGGATATTATCATATCGTGAAAAACTAGTTGATTATTATAAAAAGAACGACATCCATATCACCGCCGAAGATATCATCATCGGGGCAGGCGCTTCCGAAGCTATTCTTTTTGCCATGAATTCCTGTATGGATCCCGGTGACGAGATCATTATCCCCGAACCTTTTTATGCAAATTATAACAGTTTTGCCATCAATGCCGGGGTTGAAGTGGTTCCCATACCATCCGCCATCGAAACGGGTTTTGCCCTCCCCCCTATTGCCGAATTTGAAAAAGCAATTACCCCAAAAACAAAAGCCATTATTATATGTAACCCAAATAACCCAACCGGTTATTTGTACAGCAGGGAAGAACTTGAAGTGCTCAGGGAGATTGTTTTAAAATACGACTTGTTTCTGTTTGCCGATGAGGTATACCGGGAATTTTGCTACGATGGTAAAAAACATTTTTCGGTGATGCACCTCAAAGGCCTTGAAAACAATGTGGTATTGATTGATTCAGTATCAAAGCGGTATAGCGCCTGCGGTGTACGTATTGGGGCAATGATCTCCAAAAATAAAAAACTGATGGCCACAGCCATTAAGTTTGCACAAGCACGGTTAAGCCCGCCGACGTTCGGGCAGGTTGCTGCAGAGGCTGCCCTCAAAACACCGGATTCCTATTTTGAAAAGGTTATTAATGAATACATTGCCCGGCGGAATATTGTGGTTAAATCTATCAACCAAATGGAAGGTTCTTATTGCCCGAACCCATCAGGGGCATTTTATGTAGTAGCCAGGCTTCCTATTGATGATTCCGATATATTCTGCCAATGGCTGCTTGAAGACTTCAGCTACCAGAACCAAACCGTAATGTTAGCTCCTGCAACCGGTTTTTACGCTACTGAAGGCAAAGGAAAAAACGAGGTAAGGATCAGTTATGTACTAAAGGTGGATGACCTGAAAAATGCCATGACCTGTTTGGAAGAGGCGTTAAAAGTGTATCCGGGCCGGGTCATATAAAACGGGAGTTCGATAACGTAACCCGGACAAGCCGGAAAAGTTTAGACAGGATTGCATGATTAACATCCCGAATACTCGGGATTAAATTGTTAAAGCAATTAAACTTCTCCCAAAAAAAACACTCCCGTACGTACGGGATTTGAAATAAGAGCCTAAATTAATTTGAAAATTAAGGCCGCTTCGCGGGAGTCTCCCTCCAGACAAAACAGGCAGCACCCATCTATAATCAAAAAAAGTTATCATCGAATTACGCTAATTAATCAAATTATTACCTGCCTTTGGCAGGTATAATTCGTATAATTCGATCAATTCGATGACAAAAAAATATCTTTCTTCTTTGGGGGATAATTTGAAAATAAACAAAAGGGACTAAAACAACCCTGATTACATGATTGTAATCTACTCCGTTAGTAAAATTCAGGCCGATTCCTTTTGGACATATTGACTAATGGTCTTTAACATTTTTTCGATAGATAAACGCAAAGGTGCAAAATGCTCGGGTTTGTAGATCATTGTACCTTCATGGTAAAAGCTGTCGCCGTTTGCAATATAAGGGTCGGGGTACGACATTTCAGGGA
>Ga0255368_10326_pt1 | contig 11415 bp, 9 predicted proteins | sample ANMaggSeSYBR01E6_FD_182094 | JGI IMG/M metagenome (GOLD analysis project Ga0255368, IMG submission 182094) | Sediment cell enrichment communities from methane seep in Santa Monica Basin, California, United Staets - ANME aggregate JGI... | ecosystem: Environmental > Aquatic > Marine > Cold seeps >...
GATCATGGGAATACTCCCAGTGGACTCCTGCCAGTTAACACCATAATCATCCGACCAGAAAATGTTATAAATAGTGCTAACTTCAGTAACTACAAGGTGGTTGTCATAAAATTCCATAGCCGAACAGGATTTACCCGAAAAATAAGACACACCTGTCCACGTCAGTCCATCAGAGGATTCATACATTCCGCCAAACTGACACCCAATAAAATAAGTATTGGTTGGAAGGTAGTGTACCAGAAAATTCGGGTTGATGATCCACTCAACAACTTCGAACTGATGGGTTTCAAGGTCAAAAGTATACACACCATCGGAATAGGTTCCTTCGCCCATGGCCACCAGTATTTTATCACTGCTGAAGTAAGCTACTCCTTTTACCGGTAATCCGCCATAGGTATAAAAAGCCCACTCCTGAATATCCTCTTCAAAAAGATACATCCCGTCAGGTGAACATATTACTCCCTGCCAGTCGCCCACTCCAAAAATGATATTGTTAGCATGGATGGAATCGGGGCAAAATGATATCCAGGTATAGGAAAATCCAAATAGAGGGAACAAAACAATCAGCAGAAAAATTAATCGCTTTTTCATTTTACGGGGTTTTAAAATTAACCTATAAAATTAATCAATTTAAAAGGAGATTGCAAATGATTCAGGTTAAATTTTCAGGATTAAATTAATTTTTGTTTAACTTTGTTAAAATACAAAACCAAAATTACCGGTTGATCACTATTTGAAACCGGTTTTATGAACATTAAAATACACCTCTATGGAAATAACAAACTTAGTAAAACAGCTTGAGTGGCATCCAACCCGGAGATGGGCTTCAAGAGACATTTCAAAGATCAATAAAATAATTATCCACCAGGAACTCGGCGAAAGCCCGATAAAGGATGTAAACCACTACCACATTAATCCAAACCATATTTCGTCAAAAGGATGCCCTCACTTTTGCTACCATTATGGCATCAGTAAAAATGGTGAAATTATCCAGGCCAATGAACTTTCGAGCATTGTGTGGCAATGTAAAGGCCAGAATTCAGTTGGTGTCGGAATTATGTTTGTCGGAAACTTTAAAGGGCCCGGACATGATCTTGCCTCAGATGGCCCTACGCCAGAACAATTCGCATCAATTGAGTGGTTGGTTACTTATTTACTCAAATCTCTAAACCTTGGCAAACAGGATATTTACGGGCATTACCATTTCGGAAAACCCGCCTGCCCGGGATATAAAGTGCAGGATTGGATTGAGAATTTCAGGAATGACCTTTCGGACATACCAAAAGCCAGTTCAGTAAAAATGACAATAAAAGAAATTCAGGATAGGTTGAATAAACTGGGTTATACCTCTGGGCCTGTTGATGGGATAATGGGTGTTAAAACCCTCGGCGCCATACGGAGTTTTCAGTTCAATAACCGGTTGGTTGTTGATGGAATTGTTGGTCCGCAAACCTGGAAAAAATTGTTATCATTAACCTAAAAATAAACCAAAATGAATACACAAGTAGAAAAAGAAAAGTATAAACTTGGGGAAACCGGATTTTGGCAAAGTTGGTTTTCCAAGCTATTATTTACCCTTATCAGTGTAAAGGTTTGGGGACTGGTTGCAGCCACCTGGGTATCAACCTATCTATTGCTGATTCATGACAAAGTAATAGTTTTTGAAAATGTAGAAAGTGGAATTCTGGAAAGCGGAATTAACGGAACTCAATGGGTAACCTTCAATACAACTGTATGGGCATTGATCTTCGGTATGAAGGAAATTTTCAGGATTACCGAGAAAAAAGAAAAAGAAGGAATGGTTATACTGGAACAGCAAAATAAATCGAAGCAAATTTTGGCATCAATCGCTGCTTCTTCAAATGGAAATAAAACAGCCTCTACTTTTACTCCTGAAGGAGTTGAAATAGTTGGCGAAGAACCTGATGAAAACCAATAAATTTTTGAGTTATGTCGAAAACATTAAAATATATATTATTCGGGATCGTCATTTTGGCCATACTCGGATTATTGGGGTACCTGGCTTTTAGTGAAAAATCGCCCGGAAGCCTGATTGCCGGGATAGTCGGTATCTGGGCAGCCATCAAATCAAAAGTATTCAATACCAAGTCACTCGGTGAGGAAATTGCGGAGGTTGAGCAGGAACATGCCTTAAAACGGGAAGAGTGGAACAGGGTAAAAGAAGAGTACGACAGTCAGTTTCGAGTCTTTAGAGCACGCATGGATTACCTTGACCTGAAATCAGCAAAAATTTCTGAACAGATCTCGGACCTTGATGAAGAAGAGGTGAAAAAGCTGGAAGAGATCAAAAACATGAGCCGGGAAGAAAAACTGAAATTATTTGAGAACCTCATAAATACGTAAAGATTCAATAAACAATGACTCCTTTGTGATTCTTAGAGCTTTGGTGACTTTGTGGCAATTCTTCTAATTTATTTGTGCCACTAAGACTCTAAGACACAAAGAAAAAACAAAAAATAACAGAATTCTTTAAATGACTTTATACAATGCACATTTTTAAATATTAAAAAATGAAAAAAATGAAATTCTTTTACCCGCTATTTTTTTTGTCAATGCTAATTTGGTTTAACTCTTTTGGTCAAAACCAGGGATTTATCGATCCTCAGAAAACCTTTACCAATAACTCCTCAGACACATTGTTTTTTACAACAATGGATAATTTCAATAAAATTCTTGTGCAAGGTGTCAAATTGCAAATAGCCGAAAAGAAGGTTTCTTTATTCGAAGAGCAGGTTGCAACAATAAATGCTAGAATTTTTACCAGCGACAGCGCCATTGCATTACGGAGTGCTGAGGCTGATTTTTGGAAAATGAAACTGGAAATGAATGATAAGCTGCTGGAAAATCAAAGGATAGAAAATTTACATTTAAACGATAAGAACAGGAAACTTCGAAACTCCAGGCTTTATTTTTTCGTAGGTGGGATTTTGGCATCAAGCATTGTTTTTATTGTTGTAAAGTAAAGAATCCTTGTCCAGTGATGGAATGTTGAAATACTTATAGTTTGATCAGTTTTTTTATAATTGAAGTCCTGTTATATCTGACTTGCAATAAATACTGCCCAACCTCAAGATTCCTGATATCTATGTCCTTTGTTAATTTACCTTCTTCCGGTTCGATACTTTGTTTAAAAATTTCGTTTCCTGTAATATCAAATATTGATATTTCAACCTTTTTAACTTCTAACAGATATCCGGTTATCTGAAAAAAATCTTCTGCAGGGTTCGGACTTATATTAATGCTATAATTAATGTTTTGTTCTTCAATATTTATTATTCCGTCCGAAATGTAATTTGCACTCCATCCTTCGCTTGTTATACTACCGTTAGAGGTGAAAATGATCTGCATTTCCCCGTCAGCCGTAACGGGTGGTGGTAAGCCGGAACCTGAATATGTACCAAGTAATAAAGTTCCGTTGGAAATATCATATACTTTAACAAGATCATAATCATTTTCTGTTTCAAATTCAGTAAATGTTAAGGTGATATAGGAGGCTCCTACCGGTTCAATTTTCCACATACAGCTTGTATTATTGTTGTAGTGATAGCTTCCGCTTCCATCACTTATATACCCCCCGGCAGTAGTAATGGTTTGCAACCCGGAACAATGGATCATTTCCTGGATTTCGTAACTTATCAACCAGCCTTCACCTGTTATCCCATTATTGTCTGAATAGAAATGTAACAAAATAGTGTCATTGGTTGATGCTAACTGACCGGAAATTTCGTTTCCCGAAAATGAACCCAGTACCGGAAAAGTATTATCAGGCCCGTCGAAAATGGTTAAAACATCATTGTTTAATTCCGTATCGAACTTTTCAAAAAGTATTGTAATATGATCCACGCCTGAAGGATAATCGGGAGCGAGCAGCCAGTAACAGTTGTGACCGTCAGCATAATTATCAATAGGGCCGCTACCGTCATCAAATTGCCCGTTAATAAAACTTATAGTATCAATACCATTGCAGAAATAGGGGTAATTATCAGGGTTAGGAATTACATTGAAAAAAGCGCCATTATTCTCATTGAAACTAAACGAGCCCGGAGAAAAATTACCGATGTAATAATATCCGTCATAAGCGCCGCTCCAGTTCCAGTTACAGTGATAATAATTTGGACCCAGGTAACCATCAATCAGCCAGACATGTCCCCCTCCACCCATTCCGTAATATAAAACCGGTTTTTTTTCATCAAGCTGGTTCATCAGCATATTTTGCCATTCTTCAAGGCTATAGTTTGCCTGAACTCTGAGAATTAGAGAATCGGAATAATTAAAATGATCCTTAAAAGCATCCCGGATATTTGAAAGATAACCGAGAGTACCATAAGGACCGAATTCAACTTCAGCAGCAACACCAAAATGAAATATCAGGGTTGCAACAGGAATATTAAGTTGTTCCACGTTATTGGGCATTGCATCCCATTCATAAGTTGTATTTTCAAAATCAGCAAAAAGATACCCGTAGTTAGGGCAATTATATCCGTTTGACCCAATACCGTGAACAGGAAATTTATAATAGTGCATCAATTGTGTGGAAGCAGCTGACCCGCACCATCCGCATGTATATCCGCCAGGCCCCAGAGGATCAGGGGGGCATAATGCGTTATAAGGATAATTCTGGTGCCAGGTCGAAGTTATCAGAGGCTCCATGCTTTTCCATCCTTTTATTATATCCTTTAAATCATTTTTCAGGCACGACTCCCACAATTGTTCTATCTGACTTGTCTGTTCTATGCCTTTCGACCAGGTATATTCTATTTGTTGTTTATACGAATTTATCAAATATTTAAAGCCGTCAGGCTGATTATCTGGTGTGTATTTTCCTTTAAATGAAAATCCAAGAATTGGAATAATGCTATCATCACCCGATACAATTATAAAACCCTTTTCCTGGAAATTAAAAATATAAAAAGCTGTTGTTCCTTTAATATCTTCTATGAAGATTTCACCGATTATCGGTTGAAAAGATGATGTATTACTGTATTCGGATTTTAACAGGGAATAATAGTTTATAGCAACCTTTTTTGCCTGTTCAGGTTCGATTTTCCCGGCTTTGGAAATTAAGCTAAAACTAAGAATAACAATAAGAATTAGATAGATTTTTTTAATTGTTTGTTTTTTATTTGAAGTCATTTTAGTTATAAATTGTTAAACCCGTATAGACGGGTTGAATGTCTAAAAACATCACAGTTGCAAACTGTGATGTGCAATTAGAATAATGCAGGCTAAATCTTACCAACTTTCTTCCCAATCTTCTTCTTAATTTTCTCATACGATGGCGGTGGTCCTGTCCTCACCTTTTTACCGTCAATATAAAGTGCATCTGAAATACCCCATTCATTGAAGGTTTTCCTGTCAAAGGTATCTATTTCCAAAAATTCAATTTTATTACCAAATTCAGTTGCGGCCCTTTTTGCTCTTTCGCATGACAGGTTCATGGCAGGGCACCAGCCATTTACCAAACAGGTAACAACTACTTTTCCCTTAACTTTTTCAGGTTTTTTCTTCTGTTCGATCCATTTGGGTGGAACGGCATCATCAACAAAAGTTTTCCATAATAGCACCTCTCCTAAAAATCCCTTTTTCTCCACAGGAACAAATCCCTGTTTCTTAAACCAGGATGCTTTCATCCATACCGGAATAGACAAACCCCAGGCTACAATACCCTTAGCTCCAAGCTCTCTCACATCCTCCTCGGCTGCTTTCAGCATGGCTTTTCCCATTCCTTGTTTACGAAAATCACCCCTGCCCTTTTTATAACTATGCACCCAAATACAACCGATAAAATAAAGGTCTTTTCCTTCAACCCATGAATGCTCGATAGGGAAATACTGGATCATGCCCCCGATCACGCCATTGTCATCCTGGGCCAGCTTTACCCGTAAACCCTTTTCTTTCATTTTATCATACCACTGAGACTTAATGTTGCCAGCCTCTTTCATTTCATCCGACCAGTCTTCAAGGCAAACCAGGTAAGATGATTTATGTTCTTCGGTGAGGTCTATGATTTTCATTAGGATTTGTGTAAGCTTATATTTATATTTGCTAAATCTATAACAAATATATGAAAAGATTGTTGATTTTTCTACTATTATTTCCTCTATTTGGCAATGCACAGCTAATTACCTGGGATAAAACCTATAATTTAAACCAGCAGGATTATGGTTATGATATTGTCCAAAATTTTGATGGAGGATATACCTTAACAGGGTATACCGGGGGAAATCATTGGACAAATCTTTTGGTCATGAAATTAACCTGTAATGGCGATACTATTTGGACCAGAGTACACGCAGATGAAGGACATTCAGCTGGAAGTTCAATTGTAAACACATCAGACAGTGGTTATATTGTAACAGGATTTACAAGTGATTCCGAAATGTACACATTCTATGAAATGTATATTTTGAAATTGAATCATAATGGCGATACCATTTGGACAAAAAAATATGGAGGCGGAAATACAATAGCTTTTTCAGTGATTCAAACATTAGACGGGGGATATACCATTTTGGGTAGTGATTATGCTTTTGACCTTGCCAGGGTTATAATATTAAAACTTAATGAAAATGGGGAAGAAGAATGGGGAAAGACATATATTTTCAATACTAGCGGATACCCTCATTTTGTTTCTTCTATTGAACAAAATCATGATAGCAGTTTTATTTTGGCAGGTACAAAACCTCAATTAAATGGTTTATTTGATATTTGGTTGATGAAACTTGATAAATTAGGCGACTCGCTTTGGACTAAACTTTATGGTGAACCGGATGTGTGTGAATACGGTACATATGCCTTACCAGTGGATGCTGGGGGGTATATTGTAAGTGTTCAGCGAGACATCCCAAATTCTATAAAGAAGGACCTCGTTATTATGAAACTCGATGATAATGGAACATTCTTATGGGAAAAAACTTATGAAAGAAATGCAATACAAGGAATAAGCTTTTTAAAAAAGACCACAGACAATGACTATGTAGGTGCAGGGTACTGTAATTATATAAATGGGGGTGGGGGATTATATATCGTTAGGTTCAATAATTTTGGAGATACTTTATGGACAAGGATTTACCATCAAAATGCACACTCTTCTGCCAGAGATATAATTCAGACTGATGATCTAGGATTTATAGTCAGTGGCGGTTCTTCAAATGCAAGTGGTTTCTACAGGGACATTAGGGTTTTAAAACTCGATGAATCAGGTTTGGTTCAAACTAAAGAAGCAAAAGAGGTTACCAACAATACTTATATAAGAAACTTCCCAAATCCATTTCGAGACTATACTTTTCTGGAGTTTGAAATTGGAAATTATGATAGAGATGCAAAAATCACCATTTATAACTCTAATGGACTCGTTATAAAAGAAATTCCTTTAACTGATATTCATAAGGGAAAAAACACAATCCGAGTTGATGCTTTTGACCTACCTGCAGGAATATATTATTGCACACTCAAAACTTCATCTGCAAAGGTTTCTTCTAAAATGATCAAAATTCAATAGTTTTGTTCGTCAAAAATAATTCACATTTCTATTGTGGCACAACTATTACAGTTGTTGTAATGTCTGAATATTAAATTAAAAAAATATATTATGAAGAGGTTTTTACTTTTAATGGCTTGTGCCATATTTTCCATTTCCTTGTTAGCTCAAACGGAGCAATATTCAAAAGTGAAGGTTTTTGCCAATGAAGCCCAATTGCTTGAAATAGCCAAGGCAGGCATTGATGTTACCGAAGGGACATTAAAGAAAGGTGTTTTTCTGATCTCAGATTATTCAGAAAAAGAAATTTTGAAAATCCAAAATCTTGGGTTTGATTATGAGATTTTAATAGAAGATGTCTCTAAATTTTATGTTGAACGAAATGAAGGAATGTCAACGAATCCTGATGATTACAAAGGAGTAAGCGAATGGGAGGTTCCTGAAAATTTTGAATTCGGCTCTATGAGCGGTCATGCTACATATGATGAAATCGTGGCTCATTTGGATAATATGGCTAACCTGTTTCCCGATTTAATTACGACCAAAGAATCCCTTGGCCTATCCATTGAGGGCCGTGAGTTATGGATGGTAAAAATCTCAGACAATCCGAATATAAATGAAGAGGAACCGGAAGTTCTTTATAATTCGCTACATCACGCCCGCGAGCCGGCAGGTGTAATGACATTGCTGTACTACATGTATTACTTATTGGAAAATTACGATAGCGATCCTTTTATTCAGTTACTGGTTGACAATTCGGAAATGTACTTTGTTCCGGTAGTAAATCCGGATGGTTATGTTTACAACCAGACAATAGCGCCAAACGGTGGTGGTATGTGGCGGAAAAACAGAAGGGATAATGGTATTCCCGGTTGCGAAGGAGTTGATCCGAACCGTAATTATGGTTACATGTGGGGGCTTAATAACAACGGGTCATCTTCTGACCCATGTGATGAAACCTATCGTGGTGAATCTGCATTTTCCGAACCTGAAATTGCCGCCATTCGTGATTTCTGTGAAGATCACGAATTTAAGTTTGCCTTGAATTATCATACCTATGGCAACTGGTTGCTTTATCCCTGGGGATACACTGGTACTCCATGTCCGGATGATGATTTGTTTCACGCTTTTGCATCTTTGATGACAATTGATAACCAATATACTTATGGCCCCGGATTTACTACTATTTATGAAACCAATGGGGATTCGGATGATTGGATGTATGGCGAGCAAACGACGAAAGAAAAAATATTTGCCTTTATACCTGAGTTGGGAGGTGTTAATGATAATTTCTGGTGCTCAATCAACAGGATCATTCCCATTGCACAGGAGAATATGATTCAAAATATTCTCGTTGTATTATTTTCAGGTATATATGCTTCTGTTGAGGAAACCGCAGCAACTTTAATTAACGAAAATTCAGGTTATATAACTTTCGATTTAACCCGGTTTGGTTTACAAGATGGAGCCACATATACAGTTAGCCTGGAACCAATCTCCGATGTTATCACTTCAACAGGTGATGCTAAGGAATACCAGGGAATGGAAATACTGGAAACCATTACCGATTCAATTTCATACACGCTTCTGCCCTGGGTTCCCAGCGGTACATTTTGTAAATTTATCTTATCGCTCGATAATGGAGAATACGAATTTACAGATACCATTACAAAAGTATATGGCGAAGCTGTTACACTGTTTGAGGATGATTGCAATTCAATGACAAATTGGGTATCACCAAATTGGAATGTAACAACATCAAGCTATTTTTCACCTCCGGGGGCGATCACAGATTCACCTTCTGGAAATTACCCAAACAATCATACCAGTGCTGCAATTATGAACACAGAGATTGATCTTGAAGCAGCAGCTTATGCGGTGCTGAATTTTCAGGCTAAATGGGAAATTGAAGAAGGATATGATTATGTACAATTAATGATTTCTACAAATAGTGGCGCGAGCTGGACTCCTTTAGCAGGAAAATACACTGTTAACGGAAATAGTAACCAGGCATCCGGCGAACCTCTCTATGATGGATTCCAGACAGAATGGGTACAAGAAGAAGTCGACCTGACGGAATATGTCGGTAACAGTGTTAAGTTTAGATTTATGTTGAAAACGGATACATACGTAAATGAGGATGGTTTTTATTTTGATGATTTTGCAGTTAAAATTGTTGAAGAAACCGCTACTGGTGAAGATGATAACCTGGAGTTGTCGGCTAACAATTTACTTTCGAATCCTATTCCTAACCCGGCTAATGGAAATGTAAGGTTTAATATTTCTGATACTGTAACAGAAATTTCTCAATTTATTATTTACACCTCAACAGGACAAAAAGTTTTTTCTTTTTAACGTTCAGTATGGATTAGGATTGTACAATATAACACCTGATCATTCCTATATAACAGATTATGATCGTAATGACTGGAAAAGATCAAATCGCACTATCTCTATCACCGTTGCGTTTTTATTTGGCGGATCAAAAGATTAACTCTTCAGTTTATTAACGAATTGCAATATCATCAATAATCTTGACAGTGTCAAGATGGGCCTGATATTTTGTTACCACATCCCAATATTCAGAAAGATAAGCCGTATCAACCGGTTTAGCCGGAGGAGATTTAACTTTTAATGGATCAATGGCCTTTCCGTTTCTGTAAAACCGGAAATCGAGATGGGGACCGGTAGAACGTCCGGTGCTGCCAACATATCCAATTACATCTCCTTGTTTTACATGAACTCCTTGTTTTATTCCTTTCCCGAATTTTGATAAATGGAGATAAGCTGTTGAATACGTTCCATTATGTTTGATCTTTACAATATTTCCATTTGCACCTTTCCTGGCTGCAAAAGTTACGACACCTTCACCCACAGCGTGTACAGGAGTTCCATAGGCAGCCGCATAATCCACTCCATGATGGGGCCGCCTGACCTTAAGTATTGGATGAAGGCGACTATGAGAAAACCTTGAACTAATTCTTTTAAACCTGAGCGGAGCCTTTAAAAATGTTCTTCTCATACTGTTGGCTTCATCATCAAAATAATCCCCGATACTATCCTGAACAAAGTAGAAAGCATAAAAATCAAAATCGGCATGGTTAAAAAGCGCTGCGTAAACTTTCCCAATACCAATACACTCATCTTCTACAAATAACTCCTCAAAAATAACTTTGTAATAGTCACCTTTTTGAATACCAAAAAAGTCGATGGCCCATGCATAAATTTCTGATAGTTCATTGGCCAGGTTCGGGTCAGCATTATTTTCAACCATGGCATTCCATAAAGATGAACTGATGGTTCCGGAAGTTGTATTAAGCCTGACATCTATTTCTTTTTCTCCCACATGAACATGTACAGAATCCCGCAAATCAAAAACTACATATGAGATTGGAGAACTTTCGTATACAAAATACTGCACATTCTGTAAAGTATCATTTGAACAAAGAACAGTATACCTGTTTCCTGCTTTAATTTTCCTGACATCAAAAACCTTTTTCGACCTTTTCGACAGTAAATCAATTTTTTGATAATCTACTTTATATCCCAGAAGAATATCGGCCAGGAACTGGTTTTTCCTGATTTTATCTTTATAAACTACCAGCGAATCTATGATAATCCCGTAGGCCATTTGAGGAACATATTCCTCGGTAATCTCAATCAATTTTTCCGATGGGCTGGTTTTATTTGATGACAGTCTTGAGAATAGAATAATGGCTGCCGCTCCAACGACAAGTAAGATAATTCCTGCAATTCGTTTAATATTCATCCGGGATTTATATGTATTATTTAACTTAAGATCAGCAAAAATAGTATTTCTAATAAATAAAAAAATCCCGATGAAATATCCATCAGGATTTTTTATCATAAATGTTTATGGTTAGACTATTTACCTGCAGTGAAAAAATTAATGT
>Ga0255368_10327_pt1 | contig 11351 bp, 10 predicted proteins | sample ANMaggSeSYBR01E6_FD_182094 | JGI IMG/M metagenome (GOLD analysis project Ga0255368, IMG submission 182094) | Sediment cell enrichment communities from methane seep in Santa Monica Basin, California, United Staets - ANME aggregate JGI... | ecosystem: Environmental > Aquatic > Marine > Cold seeps >...
AGGGCACCAAGTGCTTTTAGAAGTTTGTTAATCTAAGGGCTTAAAGGCAAATTTTAAGGATAAGAAGAGTTCAGAGGGGTTATTTGGGGTTTTAAATACGTTATGTGGGTTTTGCCGGAGGCTCAGTTATTCATGTTGAACCAAAATTCTTAGCATCTATTAACAAGTCTTGTCGATATTGTTCTAAATGTGATCTTATTATTGTTAAACAAACAGATTTGGAAAGACTTCTTGTTGAGATTTGTGAAAAGAATGCACCTGACACCATAGGTAATGAATATCTTGTTTTTGGCACAATAGATAGAAAAGATTGGAAAAACGGACTGACTGGTAAGATAAGTCAACAAGAGGCAATAAAACGAACATATCCTTTTAAGGATGTTTGGAAATTCGAAGTAAGTCCGGGGTGGTGGTATCCTGAAAAGCAGGTTAAAGCCTGAAGTTGAGAAATATCTCATTAAAGACTGGGAGATCAGCTGCGAAAGGACTGAAAAGAGAAACATGCATATAAGGCGGGGCAGTTTACTTTAGTAGCCATGGAGAATAGAACAGGCAGTCAATTCAGAAATCCTCAAGGTCAAAGACTAAAAACCCTCTGCTTCGCAACTCCTCCTTGTTCTCGATCTTCCTCCCCAGTATTCCATAATACTCCTTCCTCACATCATTATTCCATTGAACGTATCTTGATTTATCCTTCAGTTCTGCCAGTATCTTCCCCGCTTCACCATGCTTCAAGTCCTGCCATTTACACTCCAAAAAAAGAATCTCGCAATTTAATTCGTTCATAGCTACCACATCTATCTCCCGCTCCCTGTGCCACCATTTACCAATCCTCGTAAAATTGAATATCCCATCCCTGTCCCTTATCAGGAATTGTTTTGCCACATGCTCAAAAACACCATCAAGATACCTATTGTAGTCACGTTTTATAAGGTCAATATTAAATATCCCTTCTTCAATGGCACTGACATTCGGATAAATATACCTGAACCAGAATTTTAGGAAATTGTCAGATATATAATACCTGCCCAGCCTTGATTTGGCTTTTTCAGTGATAGGGACCTCCCTTTTTATCATCCCCACTTCTATCAGGTTTCTAAGGTAAGGACTGATATCTGTCCTCTTAACTCCTATGAAATCCTTAATGTCCCCCAGTTTTGTTTTCCCGTAGGCAATGGCTTCCAGTATCAATTTGTAGGTACTTACATCCTCAAATTCATACCTCATTATAAAATCCACTTCGTCTTTTAAGAAGCTGTTCTTATCCCCTGTTTCCTTTCCAAGCTACGGCCATAGACGGTCATCGAGCTTTATGAGGTAGAAAGGGATTCCATCAGCAAAACCGTATATCTCAATAAGTTCTTTGATATTAAGGTCCGGATAAAACTTCTGAATGTCAAAAAAGGATACAGCCTTCAGGTCAATAGACCCGGTCCTCCGTCCGTAAAGCGGACTTTGGTAATCAAGTACTTTGGAAGTGATTATTGAGACAGATGACCCAAGTATGAATAATTTCAATCTGGAATTAGTAAGTAAGGTGTCTGTGACGGACTGGAAGATATTGAGTATATTTGCATCTTCTTTGATCATGTTCTGGAATTCATCGATGACAACCACATCTACCCTGTCCTTGAGGTATTCGAAGAGTACCTCCCAGTCCATTCTTAACTTTGAAACTTCCGGGTACTGCCGGGTACACAGGTCATAGAAGCGTTCCAGGTTCTTTGCGCCCACTGCCAGATAGTATATCCTGTTGGTGTTTCTAGTTGCCTGGAGTATCAGTTCTGTTTTCCCGATCCTTCTTCTGCCATAGATGATAATAAATTCAAATGTATTGCTGTCCAGTATTTTGTTGATATTCGCCAAGTCATTCTCTCTGTCTTTAAACATGGTTTTGGATTTTTGTATAAATATAATTATACTAATTCAAATTATACTACTTATCATTTACCTTTTGTTGAGGATGTTATATCAAGAAGCAGACCACTACCTTTGTAGGATATATGTCATTACACAATACCCCGGGACCTCATACGATAACCATTCATCCCACAGGATATGATTAACCGGATAATCGGTGCACACATATTTCGTTTCTTTTTTTGTGTGTTGCTTACGCAACTTATTTATCTTATGGTGTGGTAATCTGACCACTTCGCCTTGCCACAATAATATATAACAGAATCGTAATAATATTCAAGATTATCATAACCGGAGGAACATATTTGGCCAGAATGCATACCAGGAGAAAGGGAGTATCAAGGTCCACAAAACCCTTGAGAAATGAAGCCCCGCAATGGGTTACCCTTTCGTCAGAAGATATAGAGAAAAAAGTAGTGGAACTTGCCAAACAGGACAAAACTACCAGTCAGATAGGCATAATCATACGGGACACTTATGGTGTGCCGGATATCAAATTATCTACAGGTAAAAAGGTCACAAGCATATTGAAAGACAATGATGCGGCCCCAAGCCTGCCTGAAGATATCTCAAACCTGATCATCAAGGCTTTGAGACTCAGGAAACATATAGTAAACAACCACAAGGACCGGCACAACAAGAGGGCACTGAACCTTACAGAGGCAAAGGTACGTCGCCTGGGCAAATACTATAGCAGGAACGGTGTTATGCCGACAAACTGGAAATACAGTCCGGACACTGCTGAACGATTAGTAGTCGAGTAAATCAGTTGATGGTTCATTCCATCAACTATTTCATCTATTTTTACCATTATTCCAGGGATGACCGAAACGTTATTTTCTCTGGGCCGGGAAGCAGCAAAGGCACTTGAGAACTATCATTTTGTAAGGGTAATATCCCATAACGACGCAGACGGCCTGAGCGCTGCCGGAATTATGTCTACTGCCCTGCTAAGGGCAAATATCGTTTTCCACACCTCAATTGTAAGCTCTCTGGATAAGGGAGTAATTGACATGGTCAATGCACAGGTATACGGGAAAGACGGAGCTGTGGTATTTTGTGATATGGGCAGCGGCCAGCCTGAACTTCTGGATATGGTAAAGGACGATGTGGTCATTATCGACCATCACCAGGTAGTGGGTGACCACAGTGATCGTGTCCATGTTAATCCCCAGATGTTGGGCATTGATGGTTCAAGCCTGCTCTCTGCATCAGGCATGGCCTATTATGTGGCCCGTGGTATGGGCGATAACACAGACCTGGCCGGTCTGGCACTGACCGGGGCTGTAGGGGATAAACAGAGTATGGATGGCCCCAATAGCGAGATAATGGAAGAGGCCCTGGAAGCAGGCGTGATATCAGTGAAAACAGGCCTGAAGGTGCCGGACGGCCCTGTGGAAGACGTATTGCTGACACTGACAGAACCCTATCTGGACACGGCAGGGGATAAGGCGGCTACCGAGGCTTTTCTCAGTGAACTTGGTGTGAGCGGCACAATCCAGGATATGGGGATAGAAGACCTGGGCAGGTTAGCCTCGGCCATGGCATTGAAGATCGCAGGCAGGGCAGACCCAACAGTTGTCAGGTCAATGGTTGGTGATGTGTTGGCACTGGAAAAAGAAGTAGTGCCTAATATTTACACCCTGGAATGGATGCTTAACTGCTGCGGTAAGGTGGACAGATCGGACCTGGGGTTATCATTATGCCTGCGGGATGCGGGCGTTGTGGATGAAGCTCTGGCCCTGGCAGTAAAGTACCAGAAAACCATTGTGGAACATATCAGGGAAGCCGAAGCCATGATCAGGGAGATGGGAAATATCAGGTACGTGGCCCTTGAGGATAATTCGGGTACAGGTATTATTGCAGGCACGTTGATCAGGTATGTTTGCCCTGACAAACCGTTCATCACATTGAACAAAGTAGATGACCTGGTTAAAGTATCTGCCAGAGGCACCAGGAAACTGGTTGACAGGGGGCTTGACCTTGCCGTTGCCATGCGGGAAGCTGCACAAGCGGCAGGCGGACAGGGCGGAGGCCATAATATTGCTTCAGGTGCAGGAATACCGGTGGGTTCCGAAGAAGGTTTTCTGGCTGCAGTGGACAGGATAGTGGGGGGGCAGCTGGCATGAAGATAAAGGGGAATATCTCTATAAAGGCCGAAAATGCACCGGATATTGCGGTTATGATCATACGCTCACTGGAACCTGACAACCTGAAAAGCATTACAACTGAATATGGAGAGGGGTCGGTGACCACGTTTTTTGAGTCAGGAAAGATAGGAAGTTTAATTGCAACTGTGGATGATTATCTCATGAATGCAAGAATAGCTGCCGATATGCTAAAAACAGTTGAAAAAGATAACAAAGAAAATTGTGAGGATGATAATTGATGGAACTCCAGTTCAGGATCAAGGGAAAGTTCAAGACCAGCGCAGACCCGGCACCGGCCAGGCAAGAAATATTGGATATGTTAAAGGATGCAGAGGGCACTATTCTTTCAAAGGGTGCACCGGAAGGTATGGGTGCCGGTATCACCTCAATGGACGTTGATGGGGACGGTGTCGGACTGGAGATAACTTCAGGCAGGTATGTGCGGGCCCATGATGCTATACTGCGGCTTCGTAAACCCCTGGCCGAACTGCTGGGTAAAGGGCACAGGATCGGTGTGCGGGGACTGGAGATATCCGAATATGTGGTAAGGATACCCTCAGAGCAGCCCCTGAAAGAATTCAAACTACCCTATGTGAACAGCATGGAATATGCTGACGGTGCCATCACCCTGTCTCTGGAATTGGAGCAGTCCGAGATAGAGAAACGGGTGCCTGACCGCATTATATCGCTTGTTGAGGATAAGGTGAAAGCCCAGTCCTACGGAGGTAAGGGTGAGCATTGGAACCTGTTGTGGGAGAGCGGAAAGAAGGAGCATGTATTTGACAGTGACCCGACAGAGGAACTTATGAAGCGGGGCTGGATCAAGCGGGGTGCCAGCCGGGGGCAGTGGATACACGGACCGCAGAGTGTGGCAGTGTTTCGGGCTTTTGAGCGTATTGTTATGGAGGAGATAGTCAAGCCCCTTGGATACAGGGAGATGATATTCCCCAAACTGGTTACCTGGGATGTGTGGCAGCGCTCTGGTCATGCCAAGGGTGTGTATCCTGAGATATATTATGTGTGCCCTCCCAAGACCCGTGACCCTGAGTTCTGGGAGGAAGTGGCAGACTACTATAAGGTGACTCTTGAGGTGCCGCTTGACATGATAGCTGAGAAGATTGACAAGCCCATTGGCGGGATGTGTTATGCCCAGTGTCCGCCGTTCTGGCCTTTTTTGCAGGGTGAGACTATGCCTGATGACGGGCTGCCCCTGTACGTATTCGACCGCAGCGGAACATCGCACCGTTATGAGAGCGGCGGCCTTCACGGCATGGAGCGGGTGGATGAGTTCCACAGAATTGAACTGGTGTTCATGGGTACGCCTGAGCAGGTGGTGGCGCATTCTGAGGATATGCAAAAGAGGTATATGCATATTTTCAATGACATACTGGACCTGGAGTGGAGGACAGCATGGGTTACGCCATGGTTCATGGCGCAGGAAGGGCTGGCCGGACTGGCGACTGAGACCCGGGTGGGTACTATTGATTATGAGGCTGTGATGCCGTACCGGGGTGAGGATGGTGAGTGGCTGGAGTTCCAGAACATGAGCGTGAACGGGGATAAGTATCCGAAGGGGTTTAATGTGAAGAGCCAGAGCAATAAGGAGTTGTGGTCCGGGTGCAGTGGGATCGGGCTTGAGCGCTGGGCGAGTGCTTTTTATGCTCAGAAGGGGCTGGATGCTGATGGGTGGCCTGATGCTTTCAGGGAGATTGTTGGTGAGCTGCCTGAGGGGATTAGGTTCCTTTGAGGGATGGGGGGTAAATCCCCTGTTTCTTAGTTTCTTTTGGTGGATTATTCGTATGGAGGTAATAGGGAATAAATCCCTAAAACACTATACAGGCCTTGTTACATGTTCTATGGGGTATACTGCCCAGATTGGATTGGATTACAATATATTTAGGTAGCATGGCAATACAGATAATATATAAGTGATTGATGAGGTCTGCATGACGAAAGAAGATAAAAACGATGGAAATAAATTTGCACTTGCATTTTTGGCAGCGAGTGGAAGTATTTTATATACGATATACAATATAATGCAGAATGCACCTATCAATAAAGATTCTTTCTATTTAATTAATTTGGTGGTTGCTGGTGCAATTATTTCAATTGTTGGCTTTCTCATTTATCTTTTGATTAAAGGATATTTAATGGAAGTTCATTTCATTTCAAACATAGATTATTTAAATAAATTAGCTTCTGAATTATATAAAAGCTCTATAATAATTTTCACAATTTTTGCATGTGTAATTTTGTGTATGTTTTTAGAGTTGAATATACCGTCTGAAATTAAAAAATATATCAATATGATTTTTTCTGTTGTGATTGGACTTTTTTATTTTTTAACCCATCTTCGTCACTATGAATTTAAACCGCTATCAGTGGACCGTACCATTTTTAAAATCTGTTCCACACATTCTTGACCCCGATCGATTTCAAGTAATTGTTCATTCCAAAATATTTGCAATTGAATGCATCCATAATGTTTTTTTGCGTATTCGTCATGGTCGTAATTTTCAATTTCACCTTTATCCAATGATTTATTCTATATGTTATAACAATTATATAATGTTCACGGTTTGGAATTCTGTTCTACATCTGGAAAAGTTAAAGAAGTATTATTTTGGTGAAAATCGAGAGGAGTGGACGTTAGAAAAGATTATTTATGGATGAAAACGTATCCACTTCAAATTAGAGGGTAACTGGCAGTATTCTAAATCGAAAAGCAACACTACAAGTAGCAACCCGTATCGTAATTGATTTCTGTAATTTTTTTGGCTTCAATCAATTCTGAAAGAGAAAGCATACAAAAACTCTTGCTAACTCTATCATGAATATATTCATAGGAACTGACACCTAATTTTTTTGCCGTTTGCACAATCGTCATAAATGTATCATTAGCTTTGGTGCCATCTTTTGTCATGGTATGCAAACTTACATCCCGTTTACGAACTTGTACCCGTGCTCCCAGTTCGGCATCATTATTATGTAACGGCAGTTCTGGATATTTTAATACCAGCAAAAGTTGTGTCTTATTAGCTTTTGTTTTTGCAATCCGCTCATCTAAAGCTCGATATTTAGTTTTAGTCGAAAATAATTTATCAAATTCTGCTGATAATATTTTAGCCATCTGTGAACTTGGATTTTTTTTATATTCTAAAAGTTTCCCGTAATAATTCCAATATCGATCTAAAAACTTCTCAAGTTTTTCTTTATGCAATGGCACTATAGGGTGCAACTTATTGTAGTTTCTCCCATCATGAATCCAACAAAGTGCTTGCCATTTAGTTATCAGTTTGAACTGACGAGCATCATCACTTAAAAGTATTTGAATGACTGGATAATCAGTTTGTTGTTGATAGGCTGCAATAGCACCCGCTTCCATAATTCTTTTCCGTAAATTTTTACCTTTACCAGGATTAGGGACTATCTTTTCTAAAAGTTGCTCCATTTGCTCATTATCCAATATTTGACCAAAAACCATATCTCGAATTTGGGCAATCATATTCTTAGTAAGTCTAAAATTCTCCAGTAATGTAAATGCATCTTCATTGAAATTATAATTTTTTATTTCACTACCTTGAAGTATTTTTAAAATACTTAAACGGTCTTTATGTGGGATAGTAAAATAAGCAGTGTAGAATGGATTGCATAGAATTTGGACAAAATGGTTTTGCCCATTAACTCTTCCACAAGTATCATCGATTTGTTGATATTTAGTAGATGAAATCCCTGCTAATACAATATCAGCCTTTTCCTGTTCAAAGATTTCATTGTTTTTGGTAAGAATGCGAGAAATTGTAGCAGGTGAAATATGAATTCCAAAATTTCCAAGAAATTCATGTATCTTTGATTCAGACATGTTGGAAACATGTTTCATTGTGTATACCAATGATTTTATTTCAGGGCTAAATTCACCTTCAACCCCTATCGGTAATTTTCCAATATAGGTCTTGTTTTGGGAAGGTGAGTAATAAACCTCTTTTTGATATTCAACATTGTCGGTTTTAATTAAAATTCCTTGAACAACTACACGTTGATAACCTTTGAACTCCAGATCATCAGGCAAGTCGGTCTGATTTACTTCACATATTTCAGTACGATCGATTTTTATTTTATGTTTTTTTGCTTTAGATCTTTTTTGCTTAGGTGGCTCTTGTTTTTTTCGTTCATTTTCGGAAGAGATATCTCCTTTTTGTTTCTTCTTAGAGGATAAAATATCCGGCTTACCTTGTTCTCCTTTTAATAAATTGATCTCATCTCGTAGCTTTTGGTTTTCAGTTTTTAACTTTTCGTTTTCTTTATATAATTCTTCAATCAACTGAAATAGGAGATTAACAGCTTTAGATGTATGTTCATCTGAAATTTCATCTGGATGAATATTTAGCGATTCTAATTGTTGTTCAATTGATTTTGGTTTCATAACAATATCTATTATTTAATTCAATTTATTTTCAAGATATGTATAATAAAATCACAATTAGATTAGTTTTTCTATTTATATCAAATTATTAATTAATTTATTTCTATTAATTGCCAAGTAATCATAAACAACGATGTTATTAATTAGCATCTAAAAAAATTATTTACCATTAGATTTGAAGTGGATACATGAAAACTGTGAATTCTGGTGTGATACTGGAGAACATGGGTTTTAATAGTAATTTTCTATATTAGGGTATACCTTACAAAGAATATAAAGTATAAGGATTGGAAATTTAATAAAGAAGATTTTGCTTTAAATAAAAGAGAATTTATTGTATTTTTTATAGGAATTATTATTTTTATTATTCTGTTTTTAACATTTGTTTGTGTTGTATTATATGCTCCACTTCATGGACATGTTGAGGTAGATATGAATAGTATTCATTACAAGAATGATACACATATTCCCGTTTTAATTCAGATAACAGGTCCTAATACGGGTTTGTATACAATTTTATATCAAAAGTTATCTGATAATATGTCTAGTATATCTCATATCGGTCCAATAGAACCAATTTTTTTAGATTGGGAAAGCGATTTAGAAAAACACAACATAGAATCCAATGATATATTGCTAGGTGATTATCTAGGTAATGGAAAATACATTGTTTTTATCAACACCACAAATCTGACAGAGGGATATTATGAACTGTTGTGCTTACGTATTAGTTTTTATGAAGAAAGTGAAAAAAAAGGTTTCTACCTGTTAAATAGGAGTTAACAATCACATATCAGATGATTTAACAGCAGCACAACTTAAGAATCGACCTCCTCTGGATGCCAAAAAATTTATTCGGGGGTGGCATGGTTGGGGCTAATACAATAAGCATTAGCTCCAAGTCGATATACACAAATGATGCAACCCTAAATCCGTATCTGAAATATAACACAAAACTTTTTTAAGTTCCACACTAATTAAGACATATCAGAACACAATAGACAAGTCGATATTATGTATGCAGATGACCTGACCTCAAAAGAGATAAATATAGTACCCTTCACAGGATATTATAAAAACGAAGATGAATTCATCAAAGACGCAGTAAACACCCTTTTATCTGCCAGGAAAGACCTAAGAATTGCCATTGCCTGTGAATTATATAAACGGGAAGAGATTTCAATTGGCAAAGCCTGCGAGATTGCCTCCCTGACTATTGAAGAGATGAAAGAGATACTTCATAAGAAAAGCATATCCAGGCATGAAGATGCATCTGTTGACGAATTAGGTCGCATGGCAGAGAGGGCGGTTGAACTTGCAGGCAGATAGGGTTGAAATAGTAATTGATACGGACTTTTTAAGTTCGTTCTTAAAAATTGACAAATTGGAATTAGTACGGGATTTTTTCAATGTGGAATCTGTATCAATACCACTGGCTGTTTTCAATGAAATTGGAAAGACTAAATTAGTGGATAGTGTTTTAAACACCGGATGGATAAAGATTCGCTCGGTTCACTCTTCTGATTTCAGCAATTTTAATGACAGTGAACTTGATAATCTTGGCGCCGGAGAAAAAGAATGCATGGCCATTTGTAAAGCATCTTCCAAACACCTTATGCTTACTAATGACAAAAAAGCAAGGCTAGTTGCCGGGAAAAATGGGATTGCGGTATTGAACATTTCAGCATTTTTGCTTGCCTGTAAAAGCTCAAATTTTCTGGATAAAAATCAGATCGCTGGAATTATTGCTGATTTAAAACAAAAGGACTATTTTGTTTTCAGTAAAGACGAACTTGAAAAAATCTATTAAGAAATACCAGGGCCTGAAAAGGAAAAAATAGCAAACCATGAGATAAGCTATTAGCACGAGTATCAACCTTCAAACATCCTGCTTCCGGCCCGTTGAACCATTATTCAATATTCAACTATAACAAAATACATAAATATGTTATAGTTCACTATAACATATCATGGATCACCTGGAAGAAGTCATCACAGAATTCCACAAATACCCCATCCCAAAACTATTCAAAAGAGAACTATCCATCCCAGCCGACACCGACAAAGTAATAACACTCATCGGCCTGAGACGCACCGGAAAAACATACTACCTGTTCCAGGTAATCCGGCAATTGCTGGACGAAGGCCTGGACAAAAAACGAATATTTTACATAAACTTTGAAGATGAAAGGCTCAGCGAACTGACAACAAGCGACCTCTCAACCATCATCGAGCTGTACTACAAGATAAATCCCGGGGCTGACATCCTTTATCTCTTCCTTGATGAAATCCAGGAAATCGATGGCTGGGAGAAGTTTATCAGAAGGCTCACCGAAAAGAAAAATTTCAGAATATTCCTGACAGGCTCATCCTCAAAAATGCTATCCCAGGAAATAGCCACAAGCCTGAGAGGAAGGACATTATCGTATAACCTGTTCCCGCTATCTTTCAGGGAATTTCTGGTCGCAAAAGGTTTCAAATCCGAATTCCCTTTAATAGAATCAGAAAGAGGAGTGCTGAAAAGACATCTGGATGAATACCTCGAATACGGCGGTTTTCCTGAACTGCTGGAATATGACAGGATGGTCAGGATACGGACACTGAAAGAATATATCGACCTGATGATCTATCGGGACCTGGTGGAAAGATATGGTATCGAAAAGATATCAGCCCTGAAATTTATGATAAAATCCCTGGTAAGAAACTTTGCAAGGGAACTGTCGGTCAGGAAATTGGGGAATTACCTGCTTTCGGCAAAAGTGTCACTGAGCCATGTTAAGGTCTATGAATATTTCTCTTACCTGGAAGATATAAATTTCATATTCCTAATCAGGAAATACGGAAAAGGTGTAAGGGAA
>Ga0255368_10329_pt1 | contig 11281 bp, 6 predicted proteins | sample ANMaggSeSYBR01E6_FD_182094 | JGI IMG/M metagenome (GOLD analysis project Ga0255368, IMG submission 182094) | Sediment cell enrichment communities from methane seep in Santa Monica Basin, California, United Staets - ANME aggregate JGI... | ecosystem: Environmental > Aquatic > Marine > Cold seeps >...
ATAAGCAAGCGAGAATTGTTCGTCGCTGGCTTTGGATGTAAATCAATGGTTTTCGTTGGCATAAGTTTTTCAAGACCCAGATTTATTTTCGTGAAAGAATAAAAATTATATGGATAAATTATTATACGGCATAAAAAAATTTATACCTAAAAAACTTTTTAAAGCGTTGCAGCCGATTTACCATTATTTGATGAGCTGTTTATCGGCCGTGGCTTACCGTCATCCGAGCGAAAAAATAATCGTTATCGGGGTTACCGGAACGACCGGAAAGACAACAACTGTTTATCTTATCGCCAAGATGCTTGAAGAGGCCGGAGCAAAAGTAGGCTTTACTTCAACAGCTATGTTTAACAACGGTCGGAAAGAATGGCTTAATGACAAAAAAATGACTATGGTCGGCCGATTTTTTACCCAGCGTATTTTAGGGCAGATGGTAAATAATGGGTGCCAGTACGCTATAGTCGAAACAACTTCCGAAGGAATAGTACAACATCGGCATCGTTTTATTAATTATGATTTTGTAATTTTAACAAGCCTTTATCCGGAACATATAGAATCACATGGCAGTTTTTTAAATTACAAGATAGCCAAGGGAGGACTGTTTAAGCATCTTAAAAAATGCGGCCAAAAATATAAGAACGAAAAGGGACAAGTTATTAAAACAGATAAGGGTCTTAAAAAAATAGATTTAGAGCGGATTCCTAAAACAGTTATTATTAACGGCGACGTGGATCAGGCGGATTATTTTTTTGATTTTTGGGCGGAAAAAAAATATATTTATACTACTAACGCGGAAAAGAAAGAAATTTTTAAAAGAGCAACCGAGATACTTGAATACGGAAATATTGAAGTCGGCTCTAAGGGGCTTAGCTTTGAAGTTAAGGGTGTAAAAATAGATCTAAAGATATTGGGCGGGTTTAATGCCGGGAATGCGATGGCGGCTGTTTGCACAGGACTGGCCGTTGGCCAATCAATGGAAATTATCAAAGCAGGACTGGAAAAAATAAAGAGTACAATCGGACGGCTTGAGCAAATTGATGAAGGGCAGGATTTTACCGTAATAGTTGATTATGCTTTTGAGCCAAATGCCGTGACAAAGTTGTATGCGACATTGGAATTAATACCGCACAAGAAGATCATCCATGTTTTAGGGGCTGCCGGGGGCGGAAGAGATATTGCCAAGAGGCCGGTACTTGGACAAATAGCCGGAGCCAACGCCGATTATGTAATTGTAACTAATGAGGATCCTTACGATGATGATCCGGAGATTATTATTGACCAGGTGGCAATGGGCGCAGAGAAGAAAGGCAAGATAAAAAACAAAAACCTTTTTACAATATTAGATCGTAGGCAAGCGATTAAAAAGGCCATTTTTCTGGCTCGGTCCGGAGATAGCGTTCTTATAACAGGCAAGGGCAGTGAACAGGCTATATGCGTTGCTAACGGAGAGAAAATACCCTGGGATGATCGCGCTCAAACAAGAGGTCTTTTGCACGAAAAAATATTTGAATCTAAACAAGAGAAAAAAAACGATTTGTAGAAAGGAAATTTTTATCTAGTATTAAATAAAAAATAAAAAAAGTAACTCTATTGACAAAAAATTAGTAAGTTGCTATTATTTTTGTATAATAAATATTGACAAATTTACGTAAGTTTGTTAATATCTATAACTATTTAATTTAGTTAGTTTTTAAATGTCAGAAAAATATTGAAACGGAAATGTTCGCATATTTACTTATGCGGAGAAGAGAGCCGTTTTTTTATTTTCTTGATATTAGTGTATTTTACTATCTCCGTGCATTTTTAGTAATAAGCGTTATATTAAGTGGGAAACCATTTTGCTTAATTAAATTAAAGAAAAACTCAAGCCTTTTAAAGGTATTGAGATTTTTTTGTGTATAAAACATAGAGGACCGGCTGATTTTGACTCACTAATTTTATGTATAAATCATATTCTATTATATTAATCATTTTCCGGTTTTTAAAAATCCGGTTTTAAAAAGATAATTTATGTTAAATAAAATAGTAGGCAAGAAAGAAATAGTCAGTGAAGGCAGAAAGTTCTTTACTGAATATAGGGAATTTATGCCTATGCCCGACTTAATAGAAATACAAAAGCAATCATTTAACTGGTTCTTAAAAGAAGGGTTGGCTGATCTTTTTGATGAAATTTCTCCAATTACCGATTTTATCGGAAGGGATTTGGAATTGTATTTTGAGAAATACGACTTAGACGAGCCAAAATTTAACGAAACAGAGAGCCGGAAAAAGAATATCACCTATGAAGCTTCTTTAAGGGTTAAAGTACGGTTAACTAACAAACGAACCGGTCAAACTTCATCACAGGAAGTCTTTTTAGGCGATTTCCCGTTAATGACCAAAAACGGAACTTTTATTGTTAATGGAATTGAACGAGTTGTCGTGTCTCAGCTTATTCGTAGCGCTGGGGTTATTTTTACTTCCGAATATAATAAGGGTCGTAAAAATTATGGAGCAAAAATTATTCCCAACCGCGGTGCTTGGCTTGAGATTGAAACTGACATTAATAAGGTTATCTGGGTTCGTATTGACCGAAAACGTAAAGTAGCTGTTACTTCCCTTTTAAGAGCGTTTGGAGTAGGTAGTGATGAGGAAATAAAGACACTTTTTAAGGATATGGAGGAAGTGGCTGAAGGGGAAACCGGATATATTGACGCTACTATAAATAAAGATTTAGCTAAGAATGAAGCGGAAGGATTAAAGGAAGTTTATAAACGTATAAGACCGGGAGATTTAGCTACCACTGATAATGCCAAACAGCTTATTTATTCGATGTTTTTTCGTTTTGATCGTTATGATTTTGACCGTGTTGGCCGCTATAAGCTTAATCGCCGTTTTAAATTTGATATTCCCAATAATAAAGAAACCAGAGTATTGCGTATCGAAGATTTAGTTGAGATTATTAAAGAAGTTATTAGATTAAATATTGTTCAGGGTAAGGAAGATGATATTGATCATCTTGGCAATAGACGCATACGCGCTATCGGCGAGCTTATCCAGAATAAATTTCGTATCGGCTTAGCGAGAATGGAGAGGATTGTTAAGGATCGTATGAGTACGGCTGATATCGCGACTCTTACTCCGAATAAATTGGTTAACGCCAGGCCGGTAATTAGTATCGTGAAAGAATTTTTTATGTCTTCCCAGTTGTCGCAATTTATGGATCAAACAAATCCATTAGCCGAACTTGAACATAAAAGGCGTCTTTCCGCAATGGGTCCGGGCGGATTAACAAGAGAGCGGGCCGGATTTGATGTTCGGGACGTCCATATAACCCATTACGGCCGGATTTGTCCGATTGCCACTCCTGAAGGCCCTAACATTGGTTTAGTCGGACATTTAGCCAGTTATTCAAAACTTAATAAATACGGTTTTCTTGAGGCTCCATATCGAGACGTTTATCGTTATCTTTATAAGGGAAAGGATATTGAAATTACACAAGAAGAGCCAGAAGGAAAAAAGAAATTAATAATAAAGATGGGGGAAAAGATCGGTGCCGGCAAAGTAAGAGAATTAGAAAGAATATTAAAAATAGAAAAGGCAGAATTAATAAAAGTCGGTACTTTAAAGACGATTAGTCCGGAAGTTTCCAGGGAGATAGTATATCTTGACGCCTTTGAGGAAGAGAAATATATAACCACCTCGGCTACTACTCCTATTAGCGAGAAGGGTAAGTTTTTGGTTGAAAGATGCGAAGTGAGAAAATACGGAGAGCCATCGACCGAAGATATTGATAATGTTGATTTTGTCGGCGTAGCAGCGAATCAGATAGTATCAGTCGCTACTTCTCTTATTCCTTTTATGGAACATGATGATGGCCAGCGCGCTTTAATGGGAACGAATATGCAACGTCAGGCCGTACCATTGGTAATGGCGGAATCACCAATCGTTGGAACCGGGATTGAAGAGAGGGCTGCTCGTGATTCAGGGCATATTATTATTGCCGAAGAGGACGGAGAAATTGTAAAAATAGACGCTTCCTGTATTGAAATTAAAAATGTTAAAGGAAAAACGAAAAAATATGATTTAATGAAATTTGTAAGATCAAACGCGTCAACCTGTATTAATCAGCACCCAACCGTTAAAGAAGGAAAAAAGATAAATGCCGGCGATGTGCTGACAGACGGGCCGGCAATTAATAACGGTGAGTTAGCTCTTGGTAAGAATGTATTAGTAGCTTTTATGTCTTGGGAAGGTTTTAACTATGAGGACGCTATAATTATTTCCGAACGCATGGTACGCCATGATGCTTATTCGTCAATGCATATTGAAGATTATACTATTGATGTTCGTGATACTAAGCTTGGTCAGGAAGTTGTGACAAGCGATATTCCCAATATAGGTGAGGAGAAATTAAAAGATCTTGATGATCGCGGTATAGTGCGTGTTGGCGCTGAAGTCTCTTCGGGAGATATATTAGTCGGCAAGATAACCCCAAAAGGGGAGACCGAATTGTCAGCCGAGGAAAAACTTTTGCGGGCTATATTTGGTGAAAAAGCTAAGGATGTTCGTGATTCATCGCTTTACTTAGAACATGGCGAGCATGGCAAAGTTATAGATGTTAAAATATTTTCCCGGGAAGAAGGTGACAGATTATCGGCTGGTGTTTTGCAATCAATACAGATTACTGTCGCAAATTTACGCAAAATTCAGGCTGGCGATAAAATGGCCGGACGGCATGGAAATAAAGGGGTGATTTCCAAGATTGTGGCAATCGAAGATATGCCATACCTTGAAGACGGTACTCCAATAGACATAATTCTTTCCCCGCTAGGTGTTATCTCCCGTATGAATCTTGGCCAAATTTTAGAAACTCATTTAGGATTTGCCGCCAAAAAACTTGGCTATAAGGTGGCTACACCGGTACTTAACGGTGTGACAGAACTTAAGATCAAAGAAGAATTGAAAAAGGCGAATTTACCGGTTGACGGCAAGGTTACTCTTTTTAATGGTAAAACAGGAGAAGCTTTTGATAATAAAATAACGGTCGGCTATAAATACATGCTGAAATTAAATCATATGGTTGATGATAAGATACACCAGCGCTCGATCGGACCATATTCGTTAATTACCCAGCAGCCATTAGGCGGTAAGGCACAATTCGGCGGGCAGCGGTTTGGAGAAATGGAAGTTTGGGCCTTGTATGCTTATGGAGCTGCCCACACCTTGCAAGAGATTTTAACAATTAAATCCGATGACGTCCCAGGTAGAAGTAAGGCCTATGAAGCGATTATTAAAGGGGAATCGATTAAGAAATTGAATGTGCCGGAATCATTTAACGTTTTGGTCCGTGAATTAAAAGCTCTTTGCCTTGAAGTTGATCTACTCGGCGGTGAAAAAGAGAAGAGTGAGGTTACGGGAAATTCGGAAGATAAAAAAGAGGAAGATAAAAAAGATTAATTATTATTTTATATAAATTAAAATATTCATATGCTTAATCCGATAAAAACTACCGATTTTGATGCTATTAAATTAAAATTGGCATCACCGGAAGAAATTTTGGGATGGTCACACGGAGAAGTGACCCGGCCGGAAACAATTAATTACAGAACTCAAAAACCTGAAAAAGATGGTTTATTTTGCGAAAAGATATTCGGTCCATCAAAGGACTGGGAATGCTATTGCGGGAAATACAAAAAGATCAGATACAAAGGAATTATTTGTGATAAATGCGAAGTTGAGGTAACCAGAAGTATAGTGCGCCGTGAGCGCATGGGGCATATTAGTCTGGAAACTCCTTGTACTCATATTTGGTTTTTAAGAGGTTTATCTTCAAAAATTGGATTAATGCTTGATCTTTCCATGCAAGCGCTTGAAAAAGTGGTATATTTCGCAAGTTTTATTATTACTGACGTAAACGATGATTTGAAAATGGCCACTCTCGATCAGATAAAGAATGAATTTAAACAAAAAAAGAAATCAATCGAGGGTGAATACGCTCGTCAAGTCAAGGAAATAAAAAATCGAAAAGCAAAGATGATGCAGGAAGGTAAATCAAAAGAGGGGGCTGATACTATTATTGAAAATGAAATAGATTCGTTGGCCAAAGTGAAGGATGAGAAATTTGAAAATTTGAATACCGCTTTTGACCAAGCGCAGCGTGAATTAAAGGAATTAAAACCTTTATTAATTATATCGGAAAGTACTTATCAGAATTTAAGTTTAAAGTATGGCCATATTTTTGAAGCCGATATTGGGGCGGAGCCGATTAGACGGTTACTGGCAGAGATCGACCTTGATGAAACTATAAAAAGACTTGAAGAAGATTATAAGACCGTACTTGAATCAAAAAAAGAAAAGATTATTAGAAGATTAAAGCTTTTTAAGAGTTTGAGGGCTAATAATATTCGACCGGAATGGATGATCTTAACAACTATTCCGATTATTCCCCCGGATTTAAGGCCGATGGTAGCTTTGGACGGCGGTCGGTTCGCTACCTCGGATTTAAATGATCTTTATCGCCGGGTCATTAACCGAAATAATCGTCTTAAGCAGTTAATGGAACTTAACGCGCCTGAGGTTATATGCCGCAATGAGAAACGCATGCTTCAGGAGGCGGTTGACGCGTTAATCGATAATTCAGCCCGCCACGGGAAAACCGTAATTGCCTCAACCGGACAAAAGCGCATGTTAAAATCATTGGCTGATTCTTTAAAAGGAAAGCAAGGCCGTTTTAGGCAGAATTTGCTTGGCAAGAGGATCGATTATTCCGGACGCAGCGTTATTGTCGTGAATCCAAAATTAAAATTAAATCAATGCGGTTTACCGAAAATTATGGCCATAGAATTATTTAAGCCGTTTATTATCAGTAAATTGATTGATCAGGAATACGTACATAATGTAAGGAGCGCTTCGCGATTTATCGAATCCGGAGCAGATGTTGTCTGGGATATATTAGAAGAGATTATTAAGAGCGCGCATGTACTTTTAAATCGCGCGCCAACGCTTCATCGCCTCGGTATACAGGCTTTTAAGCCGATATTAATTGAAGGTAAGGCTATTCAGATACATCCGATGGTCTGTAGCGCGTTTAATGCCGATTTTGACGGCGATCAGATGGCGGTGCATGTGCCGCTTACCGCTGAAGCCAATAAGGAGGCGGCAGAAATAATGCTGTCGTCAAAAAATTTGTTAAAACCGGCTACCGGAGATCCGGTAGTGGCTCCGAATCAGGATATTGTTTGGGGATCTTTTTATATCACCAGTGTTTTGAATGAAAGAAAAGACGAGAAAGAGATGAAGACTTTTTCATCTTGCGAGGAAGCCAAATTAGCGTATGAAACGAAAAATATCAAATTACACGATATGATCCGGGTATTAGTTGATAAACAAGGTCTAATTACCACTACAGTTGGCCGAACGATTTTTAACAGCATTCTGCCGGAGAAATTGCGGTATGTGAACGAAACGGTCGATAAGGGGATGTTAAAAAGGATAGTAAGGCAGTGTTTTAGGTATTACGGACAAGAAAAAACCGTTAGTTTTCTAGATGAATTAAAAGAACAAAGTTTTTCTTTTATTACAAAGAGCGGACTTTCCTGGAGTATGGGTGATTTGCCGAAACTTGAGGAAAAAGACGTGTTGATAAGTAAATCACAAGAAAAGGTAGAAAAGATACGAGAACAATACGACGAAGGGCTTTTAACCGAAAGTGAACGATATGCAAAAGTAATTGAAGAGTGGACAGATACTAAAGAAAAAGTAACTAACATATGTAAAACGAGTTTGCCTAAGGACGGTCCGGTTTATTCGATGATTGAATCCGGCGCTAGGGGCAGCTGGGCTCAGCTAACCCAGATACTAGGCATGAAAGGACTGGTAACTTCACCATCAGGTGATATTATCGAGTTGCCGGTAAAAGGAAATTTTAAAAAAGGTTTTGGCGTATTGGAATATTTTATTGCTACCCACGGAGTCCGTAAAGGTCTTTCCGATACGGCGTTGCGTACTGCTAATGCCGGATACCTAACCCGCCGATTAGTGGATGTGGCACAGGATGTGATTATTGTTGAAGATAATTGCGGTGATGAGGAGGGAATTGTAATTACTCACGAAGAAAGTGAGAAAATGGGCTTCCCTTTACCGGATAGAATTCTAGGCAGATATTTGGCAAAGGATCTTAAGAATAAGAAAGGAAAAGTTTTAGTTAAAAAGAACGAGTTAATCACTGAGGCCCATTATGACAAGTTTAAAAAAGAAGATATTGAAGAAGTGGTTATTCGTTCGGTGTTAAGCTGTAAGTTACCGCGAGGCGTATGCGCGAAATGTTATGGCTGGGATCTTGGCCATAATGAAGAAGTTGTTTTAGGCACGGCAGTTGGCATTATCGCGGCCCAGTCCATCGGCGAGCCTGGCACCCAGCTTACTATGAGAACATTCCATACTGGCGGTATAGCCGGTGTCGAAGACATTACCCAGGGTTTGCCGCGAGTAGAGGAGATATTCGAGGCTAGACCCCCTAAACACAAGGCTTTTATCGCTGATGTTGCCGGTCAGGTAACAATCGAAGCCGCCCAAAGGACAATTGAAGACGAATTAGGCAAGGTTACGGTAAGTAATCCACAAGTAAAAATGCTAAAAATAAGCTATCAAGGTCTTAGCACCGATAAGTATTATTTGGCGGATTTAGTTAAAGAAGAAAATAAGAATACGACCGGAAAAAGAAAAAAAATATCAGAAATTAAAATTGAAGTAAAAGACGGAGATAAAATAAAAGACGGAGAAGTTATTTTTAGCCTAGGAAAAAGAAAGGCAGTCGCGGAAAGAGGCGGAGTTGTAAAAATAGAAAAGAAGATAATAGAGGTTGAAGCAGAAGCGACAAAAGTAAAAGAGTTTATTGTCTCAAAGGGCATGAGTATTTTAGTAAAAGACGGTGAGACAGTAGAGAAGGGCGAACAGTTAACTAACGGCAGCCTTGATTTGCAGCAGCTTTATAAATTGCGCGGCAAACTTGATACGCAAAAGTATATAATTAAAGAGATTCAGAACGTATATTCTTCGCAGGGCCAACCGCTTAATGATAAACATATTGAAATTATTGCCAGACAGATGTTTTCCCGTTATTTTGTTGTTAATTCCGGAGAGAGCGATCTTTTGCCGGGCGAAATCGTTGAAAACGCGGTGGTAGAGAGAGTTAATCGTGAGTTAAAAGAGAAACAACACGCCAAGATCGAGCAGCTTCTTCTTGGTATTACTAAGGCTTCGCTGACTACGGATAGTTTTTTATCGGCCGCTTCTTTTCAAGAAACAGCTCGCGTTTTGATTGAGTCAGCTGTTAGCGGAAAAATAGATTATTTAGAAGGCCTTAAGGAGAATGTTATTATCGGACGGCTAATTCCGGCTGGAACCGGCTATAAAGGAAAGAAAAAGAGAGGCTCTTATAAATAAGGGCTCTAATGATTAACCTTGAGGAAATGATCGCAAAAACTAATAATAATTATTCATTTGGCTATGCGATAAAACCGACGCGAAACACATAACGCCAAATTAATAATTATTATTAGTTTTTGCTTGCTGACAAATGTTTACAATTTAGAATATAGTAAGAATAAAAAATCTCTGATTTATTAACCAGAGATTTTTTTATGTTTGAGTTGATTTTATTTTAATCCGTAGTGCTCTATGTTGTTATTTGCGATTTGTTGGATTATATCTATTTGTTTTTTGCCTTGTTCGGATTTAAAAAGATGGGAAAATCGGCCTTGAAGTTTAAGGTATTCTTCAACGGCCGGAGTTTTAGCCGGTACTTTTATTTTCGAAGTTAATTCGCCATTTACGTATTCCAAGAGGGGATAAAGTCCGGTTTGCGCGCCAAGCCTCGCGACTGCTAAGGTCTGGTCTGATTTTATTTTCCAACCAGGGATACAAGGGACCATAATTTGGATATAGGCCGGACCGTCTACTGCTGCTGCTTTTTTAACTTTAGCTTTGATGTCTTCCAGATAGCCGGCAGTTGATTGGGCGGCATATTTAAGTCCGTGGGCTAAGGCAATCGCGATTATGTCTTTCTTGCGCTGATGGGAACCGATAGCATCAATTGTCGGGCCGGTTCCGGCCGGAGTAGTGGTTGTGCTTGATCCCCAGGGAGTGGCTCCAGAGGCTTGCATACCGGTGTTGGAATAAGCTTCATTGTCATAGCAGATATAGAGGATGTTTTCTCCTCGTTCCCACATCCCGCTAATAAGTCCGAAACCAATATCAAAAGTACTGCCATCCCCGCCTTGCGCCACAACTTTAATTTTTTTATCAATTCCTTTGTGTTTTAAAGCGGCATAGATTCCGGAAGCAACTCCGGCCGCGTTCTCAAAAAGAGAATGGATCCAGGGCATCCCCCAGGAACTTTCCGGGTAAGGAGTAGTGGTTACTTCAAGGCAGCCGGTGTTATTGGCAATTATCGTATTAGGCCCTAATGTTTCCGCTACTATGCGGGCAACGAGATTCTGTCCGCAGCCGGCGCAGCCGCGATGGCCGGGAGCAAGCATGTATTTTGAATTTTTTCGCGGTTTAGTGATTGTTTTGGTGGTTGGCATGTTTTTAAATAATAAGTTACTAATTACTGATATGTTTTTTATCCTACTGGGATAATGCGCTTTAATTCTTTAATATTTTTAATTTTATTAAATTGTCCAAAGAATTTTGAGGCGTCAAGAATTTCGATCAAGACCGGTTTGTTGGTTTTAGAAAGATGGATAATAAAATTGCTTACTTCAACCGCGTGGCTGATCTCGCCTTTAGCCACTTCCCAGCATAGTATATTGGCCTCTTCATCGTATATCATGTTTTTGTTTTTATTGGAAAAAAGGTCAGAATTCTTGTTATCCCGCTATCTTTTTTAAAAACAACTTTTATATCGTCTTTTTGGGCAGTCTGATACTTTCCTTTTTTTCTGGTTTTATCCGGCAGATTAACAATATCTTCTATTATTTCACGGGTAAAAAAAACCTTATGTTTATTTAAAATATCAAATTTTTTGTCAGCGTATTTTGTGAAATGAATCATTATTTAGCTATTTAGATAAATATATGTCGTAAGGTATAAATTTTAGTAGTTTAAAATTAATTACATGAATTGCCTGTGCCAACTCCTGGATTGTCCACACAATCTCCGTTACAACATTCATAGTTTGCTGTTAACGCTCCAGAACAAGTGGCGCCTGCTTGTTTACATGGCTGACATCCTCCGGTTGTGCAATATCCATTAGTTATACTGGTTGTATTACAAGTAGCGCCTACGTATGAGTTGC
>Ga0255368_10181_pt2 | contig 11253 bp, 3 predicted proteins | sample ANMaggSeSYBR01E6_FD_182094 | JGI IMG/M metagenome (GOLD analysis project Ga0255368, IMG submission 182094) | Sediment cell enrichment communities from methane seep in Santa Monica Basin, California, United Staets - ANME aggregate JGI... | ecosystem: Environmental > Aquatic > Marine > Cold seeps >...
GTCTTATATTATTGACTTCATGACTTAATTAAAGAGCAAGGGCATAAAAATAAGCCCCTTGCTTTCGTTCCTTATATCTGACATTTCCGCATTAGAGATGTTAAGATTAAGACTTGGATAGATTTAGGGGTTCAAATCGCATCCCTCGCATAGCAAGTCGGGGATATAGGTAACTCGTAAAAATGCAACCTTTTAAAATATTTACTTTTTTTAATCTTCAATACAAAATTATCCTAACATATTATCCAATTCCCTTATTTCAAATAATGAGGAATGCAACAACACGAACATTTTGTTGCATTTTTATTTATTGTTAACTGCGTTAACCTTTGATAACATCGTTTCCAAGTCTTTATTAATTATTAAAATAAACATACTATATATTAATAATCAATTCACCTTTTTAAAATAATTGTGGGAGTGGGGGAAATGAAGATTAGACACAACAATATTGTTTTCGTTGGATTGATTTTTTTATGTTTGATGGTAACCACAGCTACAGTAGCAGAAGATACTATTTACGTGGAAGGGCCGGTGTATAATGGCACTGATTTTCATGACATTGTAAGTCTTGATAATTCTGATTTTGTTGAAATGAATGCAAGTAATTTCGCTGGATTCATTCAGGGAGAATCTCTCAGGATCTATGGTGGGGATTTTGTCTTAGGTAGAACAATCCAAGAAGAAGGGCTTGTATATGAAACTCGAATCGAGCAGGCTGAATATGAAAGCAGTGCATGGGAGGGTGAAACCTATCCGATAATGGGATTCTTTGGGAATGAGTATGTTCCATTAAAAGATAATCCAGATAAACTTGCTAGATTAATTCTGAACAATAATAATCAACATACACTTCATATGGGGGACAAATTAAATCTGGGATGGGGGTATGCTCTCGAATTAAAGCAGATTGATGCTGAAGGTGATAAGGCCACAATAGAATTCACAAAGGATGGAATACTAATTGAGAGGAAGGTTATTGCAGAGGAATCAACATGGATATCTAATCAAGATGTTGCAGGTGAAAATAATGTTGAAGTTTTGAGGGTACATGTAACCGATGTATTTCAGGGACAGATATTCAGCCTTATTATAATTGAGGGTATTTGGTTAATTGACTACCAAGAAGTTTTTGAGATTAATGCAGACGATGAATTTGGTGTATTTGAAATTGATACTATTGATGTTACATCATTTTGTCTAATGAATTATGATCCAATAACTTTAATAAAAAACTCAACCCAGGAGCTTGTCGAAGGGTTGGAATTCAAAGTTATGGATTCTGATGATTTCTTAACATTCTATCTACTAAAAACAGAAACAATACCTCCTATAGCTTATTTCATGTCTAATGTTACCTCAGGTGATGCTCCACTTGTAGTCCAGTTCACAGATGAAAGTACAAATAATCCCACCTCATGGGAATGGGACTTTGGCGATGGATCGGTATCAAATGAACAGAACCCTGTGCATGTGTATACTGCCTTTGGGTCCTACAATGTTTCACTCACAGTGAGTAATGATTATGGCAATGATACTGAATTGAAGAAAAATTATATCACAGCTACAGCACTCACTGCTGAATTCACAGCCAATATTACCTCAGGTGATGCTCCACTTGTAGTCCAGTTCACAGATGAAAGTACAAATAATCCCACCTCATGGGAATGGGACTTTGGCGATGGATCGGTATCAAATGAACAGAACCCTGTGCATGTGTATAACGTCTCTGGGACTTATGATGTTTCTCTTACAGTAAGCAATGATCAGGGCAATGATACTGAATCGAAGGCGGATTATATAGTACTCACACCACTCACTGCTGACTTCACAGCCAATGTTACCTCAGGTGACGCTCCACTTGCAGTCCAGTTTACAGATGAAAGTATCAGTAATCCCACATCATGGGAATGGGACTTTGGTGATGGATATGTATCAAATGAGCAGAACCCGGTACATATATACACTGAATTAGGATACTATACTGTCAATCTTACTATTGGCAATGGTTTTGACAATAATACGGTGACAAAGATTGATTATATCAAGATGACAGAAGATAGCATTTTTGCAAAGGGGCCAGTGTACAGTGCTACTAATCTTCATGACATTGTAGGTTTTGATAATTCCGATTTTGTCGAGATGAATGCGAGTAACTTCGCTGGACTCGTTTCAGCAGAAAACCTTAAAGTCTACGGTGGGGACTTTGTCTTAGGTAGAACAATCCAAGAAGAAGGGCTTGTATACGAAACCCAAATTGAACAAGTTGATTTTGAATCTGATGCATTGGGGGACACCTATAACGTCATGGGATTCTTTGGGGATGTGTATGTTCCATTAAAGAGTAACACACCAGACAAGCTTGCCAGATTACTTATCGACTGTAATGAGAAGTACATTCTGAGAACTGGAGATACCCTCTACCTTGGAGACGGATATGCAATCACCCCAAGCCAAATAGATGTTGATGGTGACAAGGTCTGGATGGAATTTTCAAAGGATGGCGAATTTATTGACGATCATGTTATTGAAGTTTCTGCGGAAGGTGCAACTTGGGTCTTTGATACTGATGTTGCAGGTGAGTCAGATGCTGAAGTCTTGAGAGTGCATGTAACCAATGTGTTTCTGGAGGACAATCTTGCTGTTGTTGAAGGTATCTGGCTAATTGATTTCCAGAATGTCATGGAGGTTAAATCCGATGACGAATTCGGTGTATTTGAAGTAGTGGAGATATCCAACCGTCTTGTTTTGAAAAATTATAATCCAGTAACCTTAACTTCAGGTTCGGCCCAAGAGCTTGCAGAAGAACTGAAGTTTAAGGTTGAAGATTCTAACGAGTATCTTATTTTTTATTTAACAAATGAGCCTACAGGGCCAATAGAACCAAAAACAATCTACGTGGACGATGACGGTACAGCAGACTATGCAACAATAACTGAAGCCGTGTATAATGCAAACGATGAGGATACAATTATTGTCTACAACGGAACATATGTGGAAAATGTGTTTGTAAATAAGGAGTTAACAATAATCTCACAATCCGGGAATCCAAATTATACCATTGTTCAGGCTGCCAATTCAAACGACCATGTCTTCCATGTGACTAAAGATAACGTGACCATTAGCGGATTTAATGCAACAGGTGCCATGGATGCTGGTAATGCTGGAATATATCTCTATGAAGTTAAGAGGTGCATTGTTACTAACAATAAATTGCCGAACAACTGGTTCGGCATCTGGCTTGATGGTTCCAGCAACAACATACTAAGCAATAACACTGCAAGCTCGAACAGCAATTTCGGCATCGGTCTGTTGAATTCCAGCAACAACAATACTCTGAGCAGTAACATTGTGTCGAATAACTCTGGCGATGGTATCTATCTTGAGAATACCAGCAACAGTCTCACCTACAACAACTACTTCAACAATACAAATAACGTTCAATATAATGGCACCAATACCGGAAACAACATCTGGAACATTACCCAGACTGTTGGAACAAACATTGTTGGAGGTCCTCTCCTTGGTGGAAACTACTGGGTGCATCCTAATGGAACAGGATTCAGTGTTGACACAGCCGATTCCAACAAGGATGGAATCTGTGACGAGCAGTACAATCTCTCTGAAACTGAATTTGACTACCTGCCGCTGGCTTTATTGTCAGGATCAAACAATCCTCCATCAGCAACGATTGTTTCAATTTCTCCCAATCCTTATTATGAGGATGGAGTTGTAATTTTTAATGGCTCAGGAACGGATGTCGATGGTACAATTATAGGTTATAACTGGACTTCCAGCATTGACGGTCAGTTGAGTACATCCGCTAATTTCAGCACTTATATTCTCTCATTGGGCACACGCACTATCTATTTCAGTGTACAGGATAATGATGGTGCATGGTCTGATACAGTTTCAGCAACGTTGGAAGTAATTGACGATACGGCACCTGATGTTAATATCTCTGCAACACCAGAAGCAAACATCAGTGTTAATAATCCGGTTACCATAGCTCTCAACAGCAGCGACAAACATCCAAAATTTACGGAATTGATAATTGCTAACTCCGAAGGCGATGGCTTAATCAATGTAACAGTTACGGATAAAGTTGTAAGTGGTTCAACCTTCGAAGACTGGAATGCAACTTTTTCAAACGGAACCGCGGTGCCAAGTGGTACTTATGTTCTATCTGTAAAAAGCACTGACACGTCCGGTAATGAAGCTTCCGCAAGTGTTAATGTTACAGTTGACAACACAGCTCCATTGCTGTATATTATAGGTTCAGAATATAATGAAACCCATAGTATGGTTAATATCAGTGCTTCAGAATCCATTAATGGAACTCCTGAAATAGAAGTAAATTCTGAAGCTATCAGTGTAACTTCAAATGGTAATGGATGGTCGGGTATTTTTAGCCTTAATGGAAATGAGGTTTTTGCTATTAATGTAACTGCCTATGACTTTGCCAACAATGTCGGAGTGGGCAATTCCACTATTCATAGTGAAACAATTGAAACTGCAGATAATAGCACTGTATTTAATAGCAGCCAGTCCGGTATTTCTATCATATTCCGGACTACAAACGCAACAAACTCTACTGTAATTGTGACGGAAAGTGATCAGCCAATGGCGAACGTCACGAATGATTATGTAGGAATTTACTTTATTGATGTGGATCTTGGAAGCGAACTAGAAGCTAATTTCTCCAGTGCTACTATTATGATTCCTACCAATGTAACTACACTCCCATCAGGATTCAATGAGGATGACGTTGTCATCTATTACTACAATGAAACAAACGACACATGGGAACCAATCGCCACTTCCATAGAAGTGATTGATGCTATCAAGTACTGGGTTGCACACGTAGATCATTTTTCCACCTATGCTGCCATGGCAGAGATCCCTTCAAGTACCGATGATGGAACTGAAGATAATAATGGCAACAATGGTGGTGGCGGTGGCGGAAGTGGAGCAACCGGCGAAGCCTTTGAGAACATCGCACTTAAGAATGTGAAAACAGAGGACATCGTAGGTGGACTTGCAATCAGTTACATATTCGATGAGGAGCAGAATGCAATTCAGTACATCAACTTCTCTGCACTGAGAAACTACGGAAGGGTTTCAACAACGATTGAAGTGCTTAAGAACAGATCTGCAATGGTTGATGAAAGTGCTCCGGGTGTTGTCTATAGTAACCTTAACATTTGGGTTGGTAGAGTAGGATTTGCAACTGAAGACAATATTGCTGATCCTGTAATAGGTTTCAGTGTAGCAAAAGCCTGGGTGACAGAGAACGGCATTGATGAGAATTCAATAGCATTATATCGCCACAGTGAAGGCAAATGGAATGCTCTCAATACCATGAAGGTTGGAGAAGATGATTCGTACATCTACTTCGAAGCAGAAACTCCGGGATTCTCTCCGTTTGCGATAACCGGACAGAAATCTAAGATGGTGGAAGAAGTGCCTGAGGAAGTGCTTGAGGAAGAGCCGGAGCATGAAGTGCCTGAGGAAGAGCCCAAGGGAATACCCTGGATCTCAACAGGATCATTGATCCTGATGTTGGTTGGAGTCCATCTGCTAATGAGGAAGAGAAGTTAATGCTTCACTTTCTCTTTTTTCTCTTTTATGACGTTGTTGGGTTTTTTAGTGTTAGAACAGAACTCGGACATTCGTGAAATCTCTGATTAATTTCATCATAGCGTTAAACTCAGCAGTAACCTTCCCACATCTCCAATCTCTCCCTTACATGAGCATTGAGAGTAAATGGCTTATCGCTCATAGCATCAACTCCTTATTTTTAACATTTCATTCAAGAATGTCAAATTATGAACGCTTGTAAAGTCTAACTGCTTATATCTGTCCTTTTATGTACATTTGTAATTCTTCAATATTTGACATCTAAACAAGGAAGATTGATATTAAGACTTAGATAGATTTGTAGGTTCAAATCTAATCCCTCGCATAACAAGTAGGGGATATATACAAAGTAAAATATGGCAACGGGGTTTTGTGGCTATATCGCACAGCCAATTATTCGTACTACAAAATGGCAACACATATATTTGAAATTCGAAGAAATCATCAAGGAATATAGAGATTGATGCAAAAATAAAGCCAAAGGTGATTGAAAATAAATAGTAGGATAGTAATTTAATGGCAGTGATCAGGGATCGAATTGCCGACCTCATCATGCAATCATTGGGCGACCCTGTCCCGATGTATGAGGTCAATCTAAAGGATTTACAAATGCCAAATAAACTTTGAATATTTATGAGCTTTCACACCCAATGGCGTTCTACCTTCTGATTCACTGCCTCACCGTACTATTTATGGTACGGTAATAAATAATATGTTTTAAAACTATTAATTTATTTTGATATACAACCTGGTAACAAAAAAGAACTTAGCTCTGTAAAAATCGTCTTTCCTAAAAGCGAATAATCATATATATATTATTTGTGTGGAAAATATTATTTCCATCATGAAACAACAGAAACTACCTGTTCCCACCCTTCCAACCTTTCCCCAATATGAGCATTGAGAGTAAACGGCTTATCACCCATAGAATCAACTCCTAAGTTTTACATTTCATTCAAGAATGTCAAATTATGAACGCTTGTGAAGTGTAACTGCTTATACCTGACATTTATGTGTAATTTGTCAAAAAATGTACGATTGTTAAATTCAGTACCAACAAATTTCTTTACCACATCATTTCCAAACAATGATAAATACAGGAAGTTGACATATTGTAACTATATATAAAGGTCATCTGTGGGAGATGGGTGGATGCCGTTGAGTATAGAAAAAGGTAATTCGAACGGGGATAGCATCAAACTGAAGGTAGCTGAGGCGACCCAGGAAGATGTAGGTAAAGGTATTGTGCGTATCGATTCGAAACACAGGGAAAAGATCGATGTTGCAGAATATGGGGTAGTGGAGATAGAGGGGGGACGTAAGACATCAGCACTGGCGATAAATACTGATCCAGTAGATGCCGGGCTTGATGTCATCCGAATGGATGGCCTTATGCGTGCCAATGCAAAGATCAGCATAGGAGATCATATCGAAGTTAGAAAAGCGGAGTGGAAGGAAGCAATTAAGGTCACTCTCGCACCTGTGAGCAAAGGAATGCACATCTCAGCTTCAAGTGATATACTTGCATCTGTTTTTAGGAATCGGACCGTGTCAAAAGGGGATTTTATCTCTACAACAAATTTCAAGAGATCAAAGAGCGAGCCTGCCAGAAGCATGATGTTAGAGGACATGTTCAGTGACCTATTTGATTACTCGTTCGGCCTGGGTGAGATAAAGATGCAGGTGATCTCAACATCTCCAAAGGGCATTGTAAAGATCACTGATCTGACAGAACTTCAACTGCTGCCTGAAGCTGTAGAACTTCCCCCGGAGCAGTCGATACCAACTGTGATGTATGAGGATCTGGGTGGTATCAAACCAGCAATTTCCAAAATAAGAGAGATTATAGAGCTTCCGTTAAAGCATCCGGAACTATTTGACAGGCTGGGCATAGAACCACCAAGGGGAGTACTGCTGCATGGCCCTCCCGGGACCGGCAAGACAATGCTGGCAAGGGCAGTTGCCAATGAATCTGATGCTTATTTCGTATCTATCAACGGTCCCGAGATCATGTCAAAATACTATGGCGAGTCCGAGCATCAGATACGTGAGATCTTTGATGATGCCGAACAGAATGCACCTGCGATCATATTCCTTGATGAGATCGATTCCATCGCACCGAAGAGAGCAGAGGTCACAGGAGAGGTAGAAAGGAGGGTCGTCTCACAGCTTCTTTCATTGATGGACGGGCTGAAAGAGAGGAAGAATGTAATAGTCATTGGTGCAACCAACCGTCCGGAAGCCCTGGATATGGCCCTGCGCCGTCCCGGGAGGTTCGATCGTGAGATAGTTTTGCATGTACCTGATCAGGATGGGCGACTGGAAATATTCCAGATACACACCCGAGGGATGCCACTGGCAGATGATGTGGACCTTAAGGCACTGGCTGAAACTACCTATGGGTTCGTGGGAGCGGACATTGCAGCACTTTGTCGGGAAGCGGCAATGAGCACCCTCAGGAAGGTCCTTCCCCAGATCAACCTTGAAGATGAACACATCCCGGTTGAGATCCTTGAAAAGCTCAGCGTGACATCGGAAGATTTCAAGTTAGCACAGAAAGATGTGGAACCATCCGCCATGCGTGAGATCATGATCGAGACGCCAAATGTGGGATGGGACGACGTAGGGGGATTGGAAGATGTCAAGGAACTGCTCAAGGAAGCTGTTGAATGGCCTCTTAAAAATCCGGAATCGTTCCAGCGTATCGGAGTAGAATCTCCAAAGGGAGTTTTGCTGTATGGGCCACCGGGAACCGGCAAGACCATGCTGGCAAAGGCCATCGCTCATGAATCAAAAGCTAATTTTATAACCGCAAAAGGAAGCGACCTGCTTTCAAAGTGGTATGGAGAATCTGAAAAGCACATCTCAGAGATATTTGCCCGTGCCCGCCAGGTTGCACCATCCATTGTTTTCCTTGATGAGCTTGATGCCCTTGCACCCATACGCGGAGGAGCGATGGGAGAACCGCAGGTTACCGAACGTATCGTGAACCAGCTACTCTCAGAGCTTGACGGTCTTGAAGAGTTACACGGTGTTGTGATAGTAGGTGCTACGAACAGACCTGATATCATCGATCCGGCACTGATCCGCCCGGGAAGATTTGATGAAATGATACTTGTCCCTGTGCCAGATCTGCCAGCCCGGCGTAAGATATTTGAGGTCCATACCAGAAAAATGGCACTTGCAAATGATGTAAATATAGATGAACTGGTTACTTCAACAGACAAGTATACAGGAGCTGATGTTGCAGCAGTCTGTAAAAAAGCAGGACGCTTTGCCCTTCGTGAAGACCTCATGGCAAAAGAGGTCTCACAGAAGCACTTCCTGAAAGCGATCGATGAAACAGCAACATCAGTTACCTCTGACACCATGAAATATTACGAGAACCTTAAAGGCGACCTTCAGACCAAGAGATCAAGGGAAATCGAGAGTCCTGTCTATGGTTGATACTTATTGAGAGATATCAAACACAAAACCAATTGGTTCTGTAGAGATCCCCTTCCCAAAATTCCCTCGTCTTTCGACTGGCATTTTGTATCATATCATTTCTTTTTGTGTAGGTATTGGTACAACTCCAGAAGCATCACTGATCACATTGACAAGTTCTGTATCTGTACCAACGATGATCTTGGTTCCGTTTTTCAGTGCAGCAACGGTTGATTCAAGTTTCTTATAATCGATTGCATTATCAACAAAGTATTTTTGAATTGATTCGTTGACCAGCTTTATTTGTTCTGCATCGGCTTTTGCGACTGCTGTTATTGCATACGCCTGCCCGTTCGCTTCGAGAATTGCGGCTTCTTTGAGCCCTTCGGCCTTCTTGATCTCCGCACGTTTGAAACCATCTGCCTCAATTTCAGCAGCATTCGCAAAATCAGCAGCAGCAATCTTTTTGTTGTTTGCTTTCACGACTTCGTTCATTGCCTCTTGGACATCCTGAGGGGGTTCAATTCTTTGAATCTCAACACGAAGAATATCCACACCATAGCTTTTTGTTTCCTCGTTTAATATTTGTTCCACACTATCGTTTATTTCAGCACGGTTCTCGTTCGCATCGGTCAATGTCATTTTACCAATAACCGCCCTAAGTGTGGTTCGTGCAAGTGAGGAAAGCTGACGTTTATGGTCATCTACGTGATAAAGAGCAGCCTGGGGATCCTTTACCTTATAATAAACTACGGCATCAACAATTGCGTTCAATTTGTCACTTGTGATAACCATCTGCGGATCGACATCCACCATTTGTTCGGTAATGTTCACGATCCTTACTTTATCCACGAATGGGATCAAAAAATGTAATCCGGGTTCAAGTACCTTTGTGAATTTACCAAAACGCTCGACCACACCATATTCAATCGGTCTGATCTGTGCAAAAATGATCGGGTTTGATCTAAGTTCTCTATTTGACATTCTCTGCGATTTTTCTTCGAAAGACATAGACATAGACATCACTCCTTATTTTCAGTATAAGATTAAATGAAGATTGACCGATTCCAGACTATTGTGGAGTCCTTGGAATTAAATTATGGAAGTTATAATAGATAAATTTGTCCGCTAGATGTGGTTATCATCAAGTGTAGAAATGGAGCATGGAACCTATAAATAAATAGAAACAGATACTAAATATTGATGAATGAAAATGACTGCAAACCAAAGAAGCTGAGACTTTTTCCCTTACTTCTCATAACCTTCATCGACACCCTTGGTTTTGGAATAGTCATCCCATTCCTTGTTTTCCTGGTAGATCAGTTTGGGGGGAACGCCATCGTTTACGGTTTCATCGGTGCTATGTATCCGGCTTTCCAGCTAATAGGGGCACCTATACTTGGAAGATTGTCTGACATTCACGGAAGGAAGAAGATACTGTTCATAACCCAGGCAGGAACATTATTGTCCTGGATAATATTCCTGCTTGCATTTTTCACTCCTTTGAAAACCCTGATCACCGTGGATTCCACGGTCTTTGGATCATTTATCATCACAATACCCCTTCTCATCCTTTTCATAGCAAGGAGCTTTGACGGGCTTACGGGAGGAAATATAGCCGTAGCAAATGCTTACCTTGCAGACATAACCGAAGAAAAGGACCGTAGCAAGAACTTTGGGAAAATGTCCATTTCCGCAAACCTGGGATTCATAATAGGACCGGCACTTGCAGGACTGCTTAGCATAACGATCTACAAAGAACTTATCCCAGTACTTGCTGCTGCCCTCATATCCCTGGTAGGAACTATTGTGATACTGCTATATCTACCGGAATCAAAGCAATGCATAATAAAGACAACAAAGAAGATCAGTTTCAGAGAAGTGATAGGAATAAAGAACATACCATACATGTTGTTGCTATATTTCCTGATCTTTTTTGGATTCAATATATTCTATACAGCATTCCCGCTTCATGCCATAAGATCCCTTCAATGGACAGTTGCTGAAATGGGAATATATTTCTCAGTACTTGGGATCCTTATGATAATAGTACAGGGACCTATACTTAGTCGAGCAGTGAAGAAGTATGCAGATGTTCACCTTGCCATAGCCGGAAGTGTTATTCTTGGTACGAATTTCGTCCTGCTTGCATCCGGGAACGTTGCCCTTACATATCTTGCAGCTGCC
>Ga0255368_10333_pt1 | contig 11224 bp, 10 predicted proteins | sample ANMaggSeSYBR01E6_FD_182094 | JGI IMG/M metagenome (GOLD analysis project Ga0255368, IMG submission 182094) | Sediment cell enrichment communities from methane seep in Santa Monica Basin, California, United Staets - ANME aggregate JGI... | ecosystem: Environmental > Aquatic > Marine > Cold seeps >...
TGATATTATCAATAATAATGTTCAGAAAATTGTAAATGATTCTGAAAAGTCTGAAAAAGATAGAAAATATTTTGCAAAGAAAAGAAATATAGGAATTGTATTTTCCGGAGGCCCTGCACCTGGAGGGCATAATGTAATAGCAGGAATTTTTGATGAAGCAAAAAGAGTTAATCCTGACTCAACATTATATGGCTTTCTTCTTGGACCTGATGGGATTATTGAAGGTAATTATATTGAGATAACATCAAGCCTTGTTGATGCCCATAGAAATATGGGTGGTTTTTCAATGATTAAAACCGGAAGAACAAAAATTGATTCTAAGGGAAAAATAGCTTTTTCAAAAAGAACCTGTAAGGACCTCAAGCTTGATGCACTGGTAGTAATCGGTGGTGATGATTCCAATACAAATGCAGCTTTTCTTGCCCAGGAATTTAAAAGTTCAGGAATACAGGTTATTGGTGTCCCAAAAACGATTGACGGGGATATCCAGGTTAGAACTGATTGCGGTATAACTTTATGCGCTATCTCTTTTGGATTTCATACTGCAGCAAGGGCTTTTTCCCAGAACATAAGCAATCTGGCAAATGATTCAAGCTCAGATGTCAAATATTGGCACATCTGCAAGGTAATGGGGAGGGTAGCAAGTCATCTTGCTTTGGAAGGTGCACTCCAGACCCATGCTAACCTGACTTTTATTGGTGAAGAGCTTGCAGACTATGTTGATAATGAAAGATTAGATAAAGCCTTACAAAACGATGAGTTGGACTATACAGCCTTTGGAATAACCTTACGCCATCTATCCAGAGTTATCTGTGATGCAATTGTAAGAAGGGCTGCCTGTGGGAAAAATTATGGTATAATGATCCTTCCCGAAGGTATTCTTGAATTTATCAATGAGATTCAAATATTTATTATAAAACTTAATAAAATAATTGCAGATTATAATAAAATTCATGATACAGATTTCCATTAAAAACTTGATTATTTAAAACGACTCACAATAGGATTAAAAAGCGAAGGCGACATTTCAATCTGGAATTTACGAGATGATGATCTGTTTAATCAATTACCTACTTTTTTTCAGGAAGGGCTGCTTATTGAAAGAGACACCCATGGAAATTTTCAGTTTTCCCAGGTTAAAACGGAAAAGATTATTATTGATATGGTAGAAGAATATCTTGATATGTTGATAGAAAATGGCGAATACAAGGTTGGGATTGAAGAGGGCTATTACAGGACGACCTTGGAACAATCAGGCCTTGATCCTGATCAATTCGGCAAAGTATTGTTTAGAAACTATGGAAATAATAAATTTTTTCTTGTTAAAAAAACAATTATTTCCAGAAAAACTTTAAAACAAGCGCTTGTGCTGGAAAAACTGATCAAAGAGGATGAGAACGTACCTGAACCTGTTACATTGATTTTTGACAAATCCGCTCCAAAGTTTATGACCCAGCTTCATTTTTACGGCTATGATGGTCGAGGCAATGATCCAACACTTTTTGACTGCAATTTTGGATATAACCTTGGTATGACAGCATTCAGTCTTATTGCCAATGGCTCAACAGGGCAGATGGCTGCAATAAAAAATCTTGAGCATGATTTTGAAAAATGGGAGCCTCTTGGAGTTCCCATTGCAAAACTAATGCATCTTGAAGAAAGAAAAGGAAGCCTTGCCCTTGTAATTGAACGATCAGTCGTTGATATAGATTCCAATGCATTCAGGGTTTTTAAAGCATTAAGAGAAGAATGGCTTGCTGCTAACCCGGGAAAGGATAGATTTCGGCGCCCGGGTCCTATCCGTTTTACGGGTAAAAGCGAGGAAGATCGTCCAATAACACTTACTTTAAACTCGATATAGCAATTTTTTTTTAAAATAACCCTTGCCATTTAATCCCTATGTGTTAAACCTATTTCAATAGATTATTGTTATTTGATAAATAAATTTATCATCAATTGGCTTTTGGTTCGGTTTTGATTAATAATTTAATTGATAATTTGGATCGGCAATAGCTTAACTTGACTCAGACTGCCTTTAAGCAGACCAGAGATTATTTTCAGGACAGCCTGAGTGAAAATTATTAAGATAAGGGGGGGTAGTATCATGAGAAGGAATTTTAGTTTAGTTAGTATTATGATAATTTTTGTATTTATGTTTGCTTTTGCAGGATGTGGTCAACAGGATACAGAAAAAAAAGACGTTAATGCACAGCTTCAACTCGCACAAAGTTCAACTCTTGAAAAAATTCAGAAAAGCGGCGAACTGAGAGTTGGTTTTGAATCAGGTTATCTTCCTTTTGAAATGACAAGCAAAGAAGGCGACTTCATGGGCTTTGATGTTGACATGGCAAAAGAAATGGCAAAAGCAATGGGAGTTAAATATGTCCCTGTTAATACTGCATGGGATGGTATTATTCCTGCCTTGATTACTAATAAATTTGATATTCTTATCAGTGGAATGACAATTACTCAGGAACGTAATCTTGCAATAAATTTTGCTGATCCTTACATTATTGTCGGGCAGACTATTCTTCTGAAAAAAGGCCTTGAAGGTGAAATAAAATCTTATAAAGACCTTAACGATCCTAAATATACTGTTACTTCAAAACTTGGCACAACAGGTGAGCAGGCAATTAAAAGATTAATCCCAAAAGCTACATACAAATCCTTTGAAGTTGAAAGTGAAGCAGCTCTTGAAGTGTTGAACGGTAAAGCTGATGCTACTATTTATGATCTTCCTTTCTGTGTAACTTTTATGGCACAACAGGGTAAAGGAAACATGACATTCCTTGATACACCATTTACTTTTGAGCCATTAGCCTGGGCAATTACAAAAGGTGATCCTGACTTCCTGAACTGGTTAAATAATTTCTTGCGACAAATGAAAAATGACGGTCGTTATGATACTATTTACAATAAATGGATAACAAGTACTGACTGGATTGACAGAATGGCAGAATAAAAAATCAGTACAAGTAGTTTGATTTATAAAAGCCGGCAGGAATAATTTCTGCCGGCTTTTTGTAAATAGAGTATATGTCGTTTTCAACTAATTAGATGAGAAAATTTTATGAAAACTAGCTCCGGTCTTAGTAGAATTAATCCTTTCACTTATAATCTCAGTATGGCAGGTTTCATTATTGGGGTAATTGCATTTATCACTGTATTTATTGTTGCCACTAAAGCAATTGATTATACCTGGCGCTGGTATAAATTACCCGGGTATTTTTATACCAATAAAACTCATGATATAGATGCAGAGATAAAGGGTATCGTAGAGAGTATAACTACTAAAGACAAAACAATATCAATAGTTGTAAAAGGTAACAGTGAGTCTGAGACTTATACATTGCCTGAATCGGGCAGTAAGCGTGTAAGTATCGGGGATAACATATATCAGGGAGATACCCTGGCACAGTACAAAAAACCACAACTTGGACTTTTAAGTCAAGGTATCCTGATCACCTTAGAGGTAAGTATCTATTCTAGTTTAATAGGTATTCTGATTGGATTGATTGGGGGAATAGCACGTATTTCTAAAAATCCGGCTTTTAAATGGGCAGCAATCGTTTATGTTGAACTTATCAGAGGCTCGCCTTTATTGGTTCAGATATTTATCTGGTATTTTGTATTTGCAACCATCATTAATGGAATGTTAATGAATATGGGGTTCCATGAGATATCTGCCTTATGGTATGGCGTTGCAGCGCTTTCTTTTTTTGCAGGGGCCTATGTCACTGAAATCGTAAGATCAGGTATTGAATCAATAAATATTGGGCAAATAGAAGCATCCCGGTCATTAGGTATGACTTCTGCTCAATGTATGTATCACATTGTTTTACCCCAGGCTATTCGTCGAATCCTTCCTCCCCTTGCAGGACAATTTATTACTTTGATTAAAGATTCGTCACTATTGGGTATAATTGCAGTAAGAGAATTAACCAAGGCTACAAGAGAGGGAATAACCACAAGCCTGCAACCGTATGAGTTTTGGTTTGTGTGTGCTATTTTATATCTGTTACTTACGTTTCCACTCTCCATGTTTGTTCAGTATATTGAGAGGAGGATGAAGACTCCATGATTAAAACAGAAAATTTATACAAAACATTTATTACTGCAAATGGTGATAAAGTCAATGCCCTTGTAGATGTAAATACACAAATTGACAAGGGGGAGGTTGTCGTTGTTATTGGTCCATCAGGTTCCGGTAAAAGCACATATTTAAGATGCCTTAACCATCTTGAAGTTGCTACTAAAGGGCATATATGGATTGATGGAGTTGATATTCTTGACCTCAAAATAAATATAAATAAAGTACGTGCAGAAGTTGGCATGGTGTTCCAATCCTTTAATCTTTTTCCTCATAAAAGTGTTATAGATAATGTCAATCTCGCTCAAAAAGTTGTAAGAAAAAAATCCAAAGAAGAATGTGAAAAAAAATCAATGGAGCTGCTTGAAAAAGTTGGGATTGCGGAGAAGGCAAATGTATTTCCAGCACAGCTTTCAGGCGGACAGCAGCAGCGTGTAGCAATTGCCCGGGCTCTTGCAATGCACCCTAAAATCATGCTTTTTGATGAGCCTACATCTGCACTTGATCCTGAAATGATCGGTGAGGTTCTTGATGTTATGAAATCATTGGCAAAAGAAGGCATGACCATGGTTGTTGTTACCCATGAAATGGGATTTGCAAAAGAAGTTGCAAACCGGGTGGTTTTCATGGATGAAGGAGCTATTGTTGAAGAGGGAACCCCTGAACATTTCTTTGAGAACCCGACCCATGATCGTACTAAACTTTTCTTAAGTCAGATTCTTTAAGATTTCAAGAAAGAAGAATGAAAATTTAAATAGTGCAATATCGTTAATAAAACAATATTGCACTATTTTTTTAATACCTGCCTGTAGTATTTGAATTTATAAATAAATTTGAACCTTTGGTGTTTATTTGTTACTAATATTTATAAGAGTATTTTAAGAGTGCTTCTATATATTAGAGGAGATAGATATTATGAAAAATATCATCAGATCAATTTATAAAGTAACATGGATTCTCGTTATTGTATTTTCAATGATATTTGTAGGGCAGGCATCTGGCGCAAGCAGCGCTGCAAAGGTAAAAAAAGTTCCATCCAACAGTACAATTAAGAAAAGCAGGTCTGTAAAATTGGCAGGGAAACCAGATTTGATGGTACAGATGGTCACAGTCAGTCCAAAAATACCGACTATCAGTAAAGATCTCATAACTATTAAGGTTACAGTTAAAAACAGAGGAACCAGTGCGACCTCCGCAGTATGCCATCTTACCATGTTTATTCGCAGCGTGAATAATGCCGGTACTCCAATTCCTGGAAATCACCGACCGTTAATACCAGGTTATACCAATAATATTCCCATCCTGGGACCAGGTGGAAAACATGAAATATACAAAACATTTACTATTCATATTAAGCATCCTACAGGGCGTAAAGAAATCTCGGGTATAATCAATACCGAGAGCCTGCAATTCGGGGAAGAATCAAATAATCAAAACAATTATTATAAAACTTATTTCATATTGAAGCCCAAGCCCGCACCTGCTGATCTTGTCCTTCACGATATCGGTGTAACATCTGATGGTCGAATTAAAATTAAGATGTCAAATAAGGGAAAAGCAATTCCTGATGAGGATTTTATTCGTGCCTGGGTTAAAGCAGAAATAATCGGGAGTAGCCCTTATAAGCAATTACATTTAAAAGATATGGATCCAAATGGGTTTTTGAAAAAACCAGGGGTTCCTTTAGGTTTGCCAGGACAAATTTTTGTGAATTTTATTTGGCCTGATACAGGACCCCGAGCTATTAAGCTTACTGCTGGATATGCATACAGTGTTAAGGTGACTTTAGATTGTTTTCCGAGCATAGTTGATTCAAACCGTTCAAATAATTCAAAAACGGTTACTTTATCGCCATAACAGAGGGAGGAGATGCTATGAAGAACAGTATTAAGTCAATAGTCAGAGCGACAGCATCATTCATTATTGTATTTTCATTGATATTTGCAGGGCAGGCATCTGGTGCCAGTAGTGCTGTAAATGTAAAAAAAGTGCCACGAAACAGTAATATCAAGAAAATCAGTCCAACAGGGTTTGCAGGTAAACCTGATTTGAAGGTGCAGATGGTCAAGAATCTTCCAAAAACCCCCTCAGCTGGCCTGAATCCTTCTCTTATAGATATTACAGTTAAAAACAGAGGGACTGCTCCTACTTCAGCAGTATGCCACCTGACCATGTCTATTTATAGTGTAGATAACAGTGGGAGTCATATTGCCGGCAACTCCTTAATGTCTGTTATTCCTCCTAATGCTAGCAATATTCCAATCCTGGGTCCTGGTAAATCACATGTCATAAGAACATTAATTCCAATTTTGCAATATGCAGGGCGAAATAAGATTGAAGGAGTTATTAATACTGAAAGCCTGCAACCGGGTGAGGAGTCAAACAGTCAAAATAATTATTATAAAACCTATTTTACAGTTAAACATAGGCCTGCACCTGCTGATTTGGTTCTTCACAATATCAGTCTAACATCAAATGGACAAATCAAAATCAGGATTTCCAATTCCGGGAACGCAATCCCTGATTATGATTTTGCAAGATGCGGTGTAAAAGTGGAAGTTCCGGGATACCCTATCAGGTATATGCTTATGCAGCATATTGATACAAATCGATTATTACAAAAACCAGGAGTACCTGTGGGAACGAGCAACAAAATTTATGTAAGTTTTTCCTGGCCAAAAACAGGAATTAGAGGTATCGAACTATTTTCAGGAAATTCATACAGTGTTAAGGTAACTCTAGATCATGACCATTTAGTAATGGATAAAAACCGTTCAAATAATTCAAAAACGGTTACTTTATCCCCTTAGAAATAGAAGCTTTGATGGAAGTTATGCTTTTCGTGGTTGATAGGTACACAAGGGTTCTTCAGCAAGGTATGAGCCAGTGGCTTCATAAGCTCTGGCTCTGCATCCTCCGCAAACTTTTGTATATTCGCAGATTCCGCATTTACCTTCAAGATTGGAAAAGTCTCTTAATTCTTTGAAAACTTTTGAATTTTTCCAGATTTCATTAAAAGGTTGTTTTGTTACATCACCGCAATCAACATCAAGAAAGCCGCAAGTTTGAACTCTTCCTACATGGGAAACAAAACAAAACCCGGTTCCGGCAAGACATCCCCTGGTAACCGCATCAAGACCATGGGTTTCAAATGTTACTTTTTTCCCATCTTCCTTGGCACGTTGCCTTAGGATTCTGTAATAATGAGGGGCACATGTTGCTTTTAATTGTAAGCTGGTTTTATCTCTTTGATCATAAAACCAGTTCAGGGTTTCTTCATATTGTTTTGCATCAATACCAGAGTCGATAATGTACTTTCCTCTTCCGGTAGGCACTAAAAGAAATATATGATGAGCAACAGCACCAAGTTTTTCCGCAAGTTTTAGAATTTTTGGAATTTCATCAAGGTTGGCCTTTGTGATTGTTGTGTTAATCTGAAATTCAAGACCTGCTTTTTTAGCAATCTCTATTCCTCTTAAAGATTGTTCAAAAGCCTTATCAAGACCTCTAAAATCATCATGGGTTTGTGGAGTTGATCCATCCAGACTGACACTGATTCTTTTTATGCCCGATTCTTTCATTTTTCTGGCATTATCTTTGTTGATTAAAGTGCCGTTTGGTGCCATTACCATTCTTAAGCCAATTTTTGTTCCATAGGAGGCAATATCAAATATATCATCCCTTAAAAGAGGTTCTCCTCCGGTCAGAATTATTATAGGCTGCCCAACTTTTCTAATTTCATCAAGAAGTTCGAAACTTGCCTGAGTATCAAGCTCGTTATCATATGGATGATCTTCAGCAACAGCTCTGCAATGCTTGCAGGCAAGGTTACATCTTCTTGTGACTTCCCAGGCAACTAGGCGAAGGGTGCTATTTTTTTCCCCATGATTATGTGGATGATTATGTGGATGGTTCATTATTTATTTAACTCTCTTGCTGCTTCCATGGCAAAATAGGTTAATATTATGTCAGCTCCGGCTCTTTTCATGGAAAGAAGAGTCTCTATCATTACAGCTTTTCCATCTATCCAACCCATTTTTTCGCAGGCTTTTATCATGGAAAATTCACCGCTTACATTATATGCAGCAATGGGAAGATCAATTTCTTCTTTTAGCCGGTAGATAATATCAAGGTATGAGAGGGCAGGTTTTACCATAATAATATCAGCTCCTTCTTCAACATCCATGGTGGCCTCACGAATTGCTTCAAGGGAATTGGCAGGATCCATCTGGTAAGTTTTTCTGTCACCAAATTGAGGTGCTGATTCAGCAGCTTGTCTAAAGGGGCCATAAAAAGCAGAAGAATACTTTACAGCATAGGACATTATGGGAATATTTGAAAATCCCTCTTCATCAAGCGTTTGTCTGATTTCACCGACTCTTCCATCCATCATATCTGACGGTGCAACCATATCAGCACCGGCATTAGCATGGGATAGAGCAGTCCTTGCCAGTAGATCAAGGGATGCATCATTATCAATTCTACCTTTATCTACAACACCGCAATGACCATGGTCAGTATATCCGCATAAGCAGACATCTGTGATAACTTCAATCTCCGGTACTTTCTGTTTAATTTCTTTAACAGCTTTTTGTACTATTCCATCTTTTGCATATGCTTTTGTGGCTAAAGGATCTTTTTTGTCAGGAATACCAAAAAGAATAATTGCCGGGATACCAATCTCCCAGGCCTCTCTGGCTTTTTTAGCAATAAGATCACAGGATAATTGGAAATGGCCGGGCATTGATTTAATAGGATTTTTTACTTTTCTACCTTCAACTGCAAATAAAGGGAGAATCAGGTCATCCACTGAAAGCTTTGTCTCCCGGATCATTCGCCGGAAATTTTTTTTTTCTCTAAGCCTTCTTGCTCTGAAATCAGGGAAAAGCATTATTTAAGTCTCCTTTTTGATTTCCTCATCGGTAAGATAACAGGCAGGATCAGAATCCCAGGGGTCACCAGCAACAGATTCGCCTCTTGCTCTGAAGTTGCCAGCGCATATATCAAGCCATTTGCATTGGGAACATCTGCCTTTAACATACTTCTTTTTTTCTTTCATTTTCATTAAAAATTTATTGGAAGAATCAGTCCAGATTTCAGAAAATGGTTTTGATTTGATATTGCCCAGGCTTTTTTCTCTCCAGAACTGGTCAGGGTGTACTTCACCATCCCAGCTTATGCAACCAATTCCCCGGCCGGAGTTATTGCCCTCATTCATTTCTAAAAGCTCAAGCACTTCGGCAGCTCTTTTAGGGTCTTCTTTCAAAAGTTTGAGATATATATAAGGACCATCTGCATGGTTATCTACCGTGAGAATTTCTTTGGGTTTTCCCTGATCATGGAGTTCTTTTGTTCTTTTCATAATCAAGTCTAATGTTTCTCTTGTTTCCTGATGGGAAAGATCTTCTTTTGCAATATCAGAACCTCTGCCTGAATAAACAAGATGATAGAAACAGGCTCTAGGGATATTCATCTTGTCTAAAATATCAAACATACCCGGGATATCATCAACATTTCGTTTATTGATGGTGAACCTTAGTCCGACTTTGATTCCAGCGGCCTGGCAGTGCTTTACAGCTTCCATAGCCTTTTTATATGCATTGTTCACACCTCGAAACTTATTGTGGGTATCTTCAAGTCCATCAATACTGATTCCAACGTAGGAGAGCCCAATTTTTTTTAGGATTTCAGCTTTCTCTTTTGTAATTAATGTACCATTAGTTGAGATAACAGCTCTCATACCTTTTTTCACAGCATATTCAGCATATTCGACAAGCCGGGGATGGATCAAGGGCTCTCCGCCAGAAAACAGAAGAACCGGCACACCAAATTCAGCCAGGTCATCTATCATTTTCAATGATTCCTCATGGGAAAGCTCGTTATTATAGTCTTTGTCTTCAGATTGTGCATAACAGTGGACACATTTTAAGTTGCACCTTCTTGTCATATTCCAGACAACTACAGGTTTTTTATCTTTTGAAAATTGTAAAAGATGTGATGGTAGCTGGTTAGATAGTCTTGAGTATCTCAGAGTATCAGATGGCTCAACTGTATCGCAATAAAGTTTTGAAATTCCAATCATGATTTTTAGGGTATCTCTTTTTTTATAAGGTTATCAAGAAATGGTTCATGGTTATTTAAGGCATCTTCAGTCAGGAAGAACCTTCTTTTTCCAGTTTTCTCCCTGATAAGGTTTAATCCATCATAAAATTTTTCATAAATCTGGGCAATGACTTCTTCGCTGTTTGCCTCAAAGCTGATGAATTGTTCTATGAGAAAATCAACTGCATCTTCTTCAAAAATAATATTTAAATTAAAGCTGTTAAACATATCAACTTCAATCTGTCTTACTTGTTCATGGAAAGATTTTACTTTGTCTACAGCATCACCTATTTCACATACATTATTTGAAAAATATTTTGCAACAAGTTCTGACCGGTATTTAGAAAGGGTCAAACCATGCTTTAATGATAAATTTTTCCAGTTATCAATTATGTATTCAGTGATATAATTTTCATAGGATAATTTTGCATTAATGAATGTTTTGTTTAATGCAGCTGTATTATTCTTATTATTATCATCAGACTGTTGTGAAAGCACTGCTTTTAAGGATTTTTTTGGATTGTTCAATACCTTATCAGTTATTGCAAGTTGCTGAATGTTAGTGGATGGAAGGTTTTCTTCGAATCTTAAAAGAGCTTCTTCTATTACGCTGACAAGTCCTCTTGCTCCTGTATTCTCAAGATGAGCTCTTTTTGCAAATATTTTTAATGCTTTATCATCAAAAACCAGACTGATACCATAGGATGCAAAATCCAGCCTTTTTCCTAATATAACAGGATTGTTAGGCATTTTGAGAATGGAAAACAGGTCATCTTCCGAAAGTGTATCAAGGATGCATCTTATGGGAAGCCGACCAATAAATTCAGATTCAAAACCAAACTTTACAAGATCTTCAGCTTTTACTTTTTTAAAGAGTTCGGAATCTTTTTTATCTTTAATAAGATCTGCTCCGAATCCAATGGGGTTTTTAGAGATTCTTTCCTTGATCAAGGATCATGGGGGACTTTAAGGTCAACATCTGTTTCTTCCATGGGTTTGAGAAGTGCTCTTTGAACACCAGTCCTGGACACT
>Ga0255368_10336_pt1 | contig 11105 bp, 10 predicted proteins | sample ANMaggSeSYBR01E6_FD_182094 | JGI IMG/M metagenome (GOLD analysis project Ga0255368, IMG submission 182094) | Sediment cell enrichment communities from methane seep in Santa Monica Basin, California, United Staets - ANME aggregate JGI... | ecosystem: Environmental > Aquatic > Marine > Cold seeps >...
AGAATTTTTGACAGCCATCATTTTTCACCGGCTCTCTTGTTTATCTTCTTTATAATCCAGGTTAAAAATTTATCTTCATTCTTATAGTCAACTAAGTCCTTTATGTCGGCAAGTGCAATCTCTGAACGAGCCATACTCTTGCGCCCTCCTGCAGATCCGACACGACCAAAACTCAGCCTTGCCACATTACCGGCATTCCTGCGAAGACCGTCGTTTCTAAAAATAATAATCAGTTTCTTTGCATAAATACCGGAAACAATACTCCAGTTTACCGAATCTATTCTCATGAAAAAATCAGCTATAAGTACGCATATATCCGGGTTCACAACAGAACCGAGATAAACATATATTTTGTTTTTTCGCCTGTGCATGTTCTGAATGGCTCTTCTGAAATATTTCAAAAATTCGAGTTTAAGGTCCGCCTGCTCAATCCTCCTGGCCAGATAAGTATTGATATGGCGGAAAAGAAATTGAAATGCCCGGATATCTTCAATTAAAGTCTGCCTTTTCAAAATTGCTTGTATCTGTCTTAATTGCATAAAATAAACCTGTTGCCAGTTTAGCGGCTGGTTTAATTTTGGCCGCTCTCAAATATTCGGTCATGATGGTAGCTGTAGCACCATATTTAGGCCGGATATCAATAAAAGATCCTTTTACATCCGTTTCAGGATGATGATCTATAATGACATCAAAGTTAAACCTGGCAAATACTTCATGATGATCCGGCTGTGAATCGACCATTATAAAACGATTAAAGCTTCCCTCATCTATTTCATCAATATGAACCAGACAGACGTCCAGAAGCCTGATCATTGCCAGATTATCAGGACGTTTGATTATATTGATATTGGATATAGTTATATTTGCAACCTTGCGCCATAACAATCTTTTAACGGCCATTGCACTTGAAATAGAATCAGGATCAGCGTCAATAACGATCAGAATATTATCGTTGCCCGAAAATAGATCATAAAAGCGGCGTAATCTTTCAGACACGGAAAGAGCCATATGAGCACCTCGCAAATTTTCCCTGCCATGAATCCCTTTTCTCCAGGGTATCTTTTATAAGAGCAAGTGTTTCCATTTTATTAAGTGACCATGAGGGCGCCACCAGCTCTTCATAATGTGGGTCACCGGTAAGACGCTGAATTACCATATTCATAGGCATCAGTTCTAAAAAATCACACACAAGATTTACATATTCCTGCTGTTCGAGACATCTGTAATCGCCGGCATTATAAAGTTTTTCAAGCTTAGTTCCTTTAACAACATAAAGAAGATGCAGTTTGATACCATCTATACCCATGCCCGCTATAGTTTTTGCCGTCTCAAGCATTTGCTTTTTATTTTCATTCGGAAGCCCCAGTATAACATGCACACAAATTTTTATGTCTGTATTTCTGGTGACATCGACAATATCTTTGAAACATTTAAAATCATGGCCCCTGTTTATAAAGGCAAGTGTTTCATCATGAACAGACTGGATACCATATTCTATCCAGATCAGATAATTTTTCTCATAGCCCTGCAAAAGTTCCAGAACAGGCTTGTCCACACAGTCGGGTCTTGTACCGATTGACAGTCCAACAACATCATCTACTGTAAGAGCTTCATCATAGAGGCTTTTTAGCTTGCCAAATGGAGCATATGTGTTAGAAAAAGACTGGAAATAAGCAATAAACTTTTTTGCCTTATACCGTTTAGAAAGCGCTTTTTTACCTTTAATTAACTGATCTTTTATTGAAAGCCCTTTTGCATAAGCGCCGGTTCCCGATCCCTTTGAATTACAGTATATGCATCCGCCTGTTGAAATCGTACCATCCCTGTTCGGGCATGAAAGCCCTGCGTCAATGGTAATTTTCTGGACTCTGCATCCGAATATATTCCTGTAATATGTGTTTAAATCAAAATATCTATTATTCATGTCATCTGAATCCGCCACTTGCTTTGATACTAAAACATATATATATTATCAACAGTAATTACTCAGGTGGATAGACTGAAGACTGAAGGTGGAAGGTGGAAGGTGGAAGTAAGCATTATGAACCAATCAACTTTTTAACCCCTGAACCGTGAACCGTGAACCATTTAACCTGACTCACATGAATATATATCAAAAAAAATATGATATCATTGTTATAGGCGCCGGTCATGCAGGATGTGAAGCTGCGCTCTCAGCAGCTCGAATGGGTTGCAGTGTTCTTCTTGTTGCCATAGATCTGGATAAGGTTGCGTCAATGCCATGCAGTCCATCAATAGGCGGTATAGCCAAAGGACAGTTAGTAAAAGAAATTGATGCCCTTGGCGGTGAGATGGCAAAAATTACAGATAAAACAGCGATACAATACAGAACGCTGAATACAAAAAAAGGTCCCGCAGTCCATTCTTCCAGAACTCAAAACGACAAAATTCGTTACCATATGGCCATGAAGGCTGTAATAGAAAAACAGCCGAATCTGGACCTCAAGCAGGCTATGATCGAACGTCTTGTTATAGAAAACAACAGCATCGCAGGGGTAGAGGATAATACAGGATTCGGTTATCCGGCCAAAGCGGTAATCCTTGCCGCAGGAACATTTTTAAGCGGTCTTGTCCACATAGGATTTAATTCATTTAAGTCCGGAAGGGCTGGTGAGTTTGCTTCTTATGGGTTACCTGAACATCTTAAACAACTGGGTTTTCAGCTCGGCAGACTAAAGACCGGCACACCTCCAAGGCTAAAAAAATCAAGTATCGATTTTTCAAAGTTCAACAAACAAGACGTTGATCACGCTCCTGCACCGATATCTTTTTTTACCAAAAAGATTACCCTGCCTCAAATTCCAAGCTATCTAGGCTATACCAATAAGAAAAGCCATCTGTTAATAAAAGACAACCTTAAATTTTCTCCCCTGCATAGCGGAATTATAAAAGGTATTCCCGCCAGATACTGCCCCTCATTCGAAGATAAAATCGTAAGGTTTCCCGATAAAGAAAGGCATCAGGTTATTTTGGAACCGGAAGGACTCGATACAGATGAAATTTATGCCAGCGGTCTTGGGAACAGTCTTCCAATGGAAATTCAGATTCAGTTCGTCAGATCGGTTGAAGGGCTGGAAGAAGCTGAAATCATGAGACCTGCATATGCTATTGAATATGACTATATAAATCCTGTTCAGATTAAACCTACCCTTGAAACAAAATTGATTTCAGGGCTGTTTACTGCCGGCCAGATAAACGGGACTTCAGGTTATGAAGAAGCTGCTGCTCAGGGACTATGGGCTGGAATTAATGCTGCATGCAAAGTTCAAGCAAGACCGCCTTTTATCTTAGACAGGTCACAGGCTTACATGGCCGTCATGATAGATGACCTTATAACGAGAGGTACGCGGGAACCATACCGGATGTTTACATCAAGAGCGGAATACAGGCTTATGCTGCGTGAGGACAATGCAGATCTAAGGCTGATGGAAACAGGGCATTCACTCGGTCTTATTGACAATGATGCCTTAAAAGATGTGAAAGAAAGACAAAAAATGATAACAAAAGAAATAAATAGAATAAAAGGAACGATAATTAAACCGTCAGAAGAAACAAACAACTATTTACTTGGTCTCGGGACAAAACCCATAATCAATGGAATATATCTTGATCAAATTCTTAAAAGAACTGAGATTGATTATCAAACCATAGAAACACTGGCTAAAAGCTCTGACGATATAAACAAAAAGGTTGCACAACAGGTAGAAATAGAAATAAAATATGAAGGTTATATAAAAAAGCAGCTTCGAGAGATAGAAAAGTTTAAAAACCTGGAGAGGATGAAAATTCCGAAAGATTTCGACTTTACAAAGGTTCATGGTCTTTCAAATGAACTCAAGAAAAAGCTTTCTTCCATAAGACCAAATTCACTGGGACAGGCATCCCGTATGGAAGGTATCACCCCGGCCGCACTTTCCGTACTCATGGTTGCCATCAAAGCCTTTAGCTAAAGGCTGAAGGTGGAAGGTGGAAGGTGGAAGGTGGAAGATTCCTGTTATCCTTCAGTCTTCAACCTTCAGCCTATTCACCTGACTATTTACAATGAGGAAATATTAAAATGTCCGAAACGGATTATTATAAAATACTTGGTGTAAACAAAAATGCTACCAACGTTGAAATTAAGAAGGCATATCGGAAGCTTGCCATGAAGTACCATCCCGACCATGCCAGGGGTGATAAAGATGCTGAAGCTAAATTTAAAAAAATAAGTGAAGCTTACGCAGTTTTAAGCGATAAGGAAAAACGCAAAAATTATGACTCATTCGGCTCAACTGGTTTCCGTCAAAGATATTCGCAGGAAGACATCTTCAGGGGATTTGACTTTACCGATATTTTGAAAGAATTCGGAATCAGAGGGGCAAATTCCTGCCCAGGCAGAAGGAACTTTTCATTTGGCGGTGAAACCCTGTTTGGTAATCAGCCAAGGCGGCATCCAACCGGGATCAAGGGATCAGATTTTGTATATGAATTACCTTTGACCATCCGTGAAGTGGCAACCGGAACAAGCAAAACCGTACAATTTAAACGCGCGGAACATACTGAAAAAATAACAGTCAAAATACCAAAAGGCATGGTAACCGGCAAAAAACTGCGCCTTGCCGGAAAGGGTGAGCAAGGGCCATATGGTGGACCTCCGGGAGATCTTTATATCCTTTCCAAGGTTTATGATGATCCGGTATTCACAGTTAAAGGATACGATCTTTATACAAACGCAGAGATCAAGATAAGCAAGGCTATGCTTGGAACAAGCATAGCTGTGCCCACTATTTATCACAAGGAATTATCCCTTAAAATACCGCCCGGAACAAAACACAAGACCATGATGCGTCTTTCAGGCCACGGGCTCCCTTATATGAAGAGCAAAGGAAAAGGCGATCTTTATGTGCTTGTCAGTGTCAATCTGCCGAAAAAGCTTACTGCAAAGCAAAAAAAGTTGATTGAAGAATTGGCTGATACTGGACTGTAACGAAGCAAATTCAGGAACGGGGACGAAATAACTTCCCCAAGTAGGCGCATAGATTTGGCCTGAAGCTGTGATGCATAGTTGGAGAAGTTGTTTCGTCTCCGTTCCTTATTGACAAGACAACACTTTCAATGTATTCAAATCTCAAATTGAACTTTTTTAGCTATTAGCCTTTAGCAGTTAGCCTTTAGGTTAAAAAATCAAACAGATAACACATTCAGCTAATAGCTAATAGCTAATGGCTATAGCTTTTTTACAAATCTTCACATCGGTAAATAAGCTAAACCTATTGCCAGTATTGAAAAAAATACTTTTAGGAAAGAATATTATGGCTGACTTAATTCCCTTACTTAATAAAGAAGATATTGAAAAAATGGTTGCTGATGTTGCGCAAAAAATATCACATGACTATAAAAACAGCGAACTGGTTCTTATTGGGGTATTAAAAGGTGCATTTGTATTTATGGCCGATCTAATACGAAAAATCACTATTCCGGTTAAAATTGATTTTGTCGGTATTTCCAGCTATGGTTCAAATACTGTTTCATCTGGAAAAATAAATTTAACAAGGGATATTGAAACCAATATTAAAAATAAAGATGTTCTAATTGTTGAGGATATAGTTGATACTGGTTTAACTTTAAAATATCTCATTGATTATCTAAAATCTTTTGATCCAAAAAGTGTCAAGATTTGCGCCCTGCTTGATAAACATGAACGCCGTGAGACGGAGATTGATGTTGCTTACCCGTGCCACAGGATAGAAGAAGGCTTCATTGTAGGTTATGGGATTGATTATGCCGAAGATTACAGAAATCTTCCTGCAATCTACCACTTAAACCAGTGAGAACATATTATGATTATTACATGTAATGAATGTGATACACGTTTCAACATAGATGAAAGCCTTCTGAAACAGACAGGTTCAAAAGTTAGATGTTCAACATGTAAAAATGTTTTTTTAGCATACCCTTCTTCACTCTCTGAGGAATTAGACAAGTCAAGTGAAGTTGAAACAGAACTTGAAGCCCTAATTACTGATGAGGAAATAGAATCGGGCATACAGTATAAAGCTGAAGAAGAATTAGAAGGTATTGAGCTTGCGATGGATGAGGCTTTTGAAGAAAATACCAAAGTCGAAGAAAAGCCTGAAGAATCCGGCCTTGAACTTGAGCTTGATCTGGAGCCCGAGATTGATGAAACACAGGCTGAAACCGAAGTTGAATTAGAGCTTGAATTAGGTGATAAAACAGACAGCGAAATAAGTGCAAAAGAGGAGCCTGAAGAGATTGAGATAGCCAAAGAGACTGAAACAAAAATCGAAGAAAATAAACAGGAAGATATAGATCAAGATAAAACACCTGGGGAAAAAGAAGAACCTTCAAAAACATTTAATATGGGGATTATGCCCGATGAACAAGAGGCTGAAAAAACGATAGAACCCATTGATAAGGCAGAAAAAGAAGCGTTAACTGAAAAAAGTGAGCCGCCAAAGGTTGCTGCAAATAAAAGGATAAGCATGCCTGTCCTTTTATTGTTGCTTGCAACACTCTTAATTAGTGGCGCCTACGGTACATATAAGCTGCTCGACAGCGTCGGAATAAATATCCCCTTTGTCAGTGACTTGTTAAAACCTGAAGTTCAGGATGCCGGAAATCTTAAAATTCACACTTTTGATATAAACAATAAATTTGTAGAAAACTCAAAGATCGGAAAACTTCTTGTAATTACGGGCAAAGCAAAAAATGGATATTCCGATGCCCGCAGTTATATAAGCATAACCGGCATACTCTATACAAAGGGAAAGATACTTTCAAAAACAAAAACAGTTTACTGCGGCACGATACTGTCTGAACTTGAGCTTCAGAATATGGATCTTGACGCTATAAACAACAGGCTTTCGCACCGCCTCGGCGATAATAAATCTAATATTAAGGTTAAAGCGGAAGCAATCATATCATTTATGGTAGTATTTGCCGATCTTCCGGAAAATCTGGATGAATTTACGATTGAAGTAGCGGGATCTTTTCCATCATAGGAGTTAAAAATTCACCACGGAGCTTCACTGAAAATTGTAAACAATAAGTAAGATAGTGTCTGTCCGAAAAGTATTTTTTCTTAATACCGGCAATAGGTTAAGCTTATTTACCGATGTGAAGATTTGTGAAAAAGCTATTAGCCATTAGCTGTCAGCTCTTAGCTGAATGTGTTATCTGTTTGATTTTTTAAGCTAAAGGCTAATTGCTAAAAGCTAACCGCTAAAAATCTTCGGCCCAGCATGGAAAGTCTATAAACAACTTGGTCATGGTTATAATGTTGAGAAGGGTATTTTGATAATTCAGTGCAATTTAAGTGAAAATCCGTGGTGAACCTTTAAAATTTGTTTTCGACTTGACTTAAAACAGTTGAGTTGTTAGAGAAGCCATTGTCAAAATTATGGCGATGTAGCTCAGTCGGTTAGAGCATACGGCTCATATCCGTAGTGTCCGGGGTTCAACTCCCTGCATCGCCACCAGCTTATTTTGAAGTAAGGCCTCTCTGGTAGAATTCAGAGAGGCCTTTTTTTATTGCTTGAAAATATATCATAAATTGTATAACTACTCAGGTGATTAGACTGAAGGTGGAAGGCTTTTAGGAACAAATTATGTTCTATCACACAAAAAATTAGGTGAATAGACTGAAGACTGTCAGGGAGCTTCAGCCTTCGGACTTCAGCCTATCCACCTGAGTAGTTACCATGTATTATATTTATTTAAACTGCGATCTACCATGATAACCGGTTTTGAAAAAATTGTTGAAGAACGTATCCGGCAAGCTCAGAAAAAAGGTGAATTTGATAATCTGCCCGGCTCCGGCAAGCCTTTTAAATTTGAGGACGACTGTCATATTATGGAAGAACTCCGTCTCGCCTATAAGATATTGAAAAATGCGGATTGTATCCCACCGGAAATAGAATTAAAAAAAGAAATAAATCACATGGAAGATCTATTACTCAAAATGGATGACACTGCTGAAAAATATCGCTCAATAAAAAAATTAAACTTCTTGATAATGAAGTTGAATTCACTTCGAAACACATCAATAACACATGAAATACCTCAGCGATATGTGTCAGACCTAATAGAACATATAGGTCCAAACCCTTAAATTTTTATAAATTAGGTCGTAACCGTTCACGGCTTGAAACTTGAAATTGGGAAGAACAGTACAAAAGCATAAAGGCCAAATTTCTAATTTCTAATTTCAATGTTCCGTGAACACTTACATTAGGTTTTTATTATTACTTATGTTTTTTAAGAAAAAGAAAAAAAATGAGAACGGCCTCTTTAAAGGAGTTATGACAGCCTACTTTATTGTTGTACTCCATGTTCTTTTAATTGCAGGTGTAGGGCTACTGGTAATTTTTTTCCAGGGCATTATCAATTATATGCCATGGATACTTCTTGGAGGTTCAGCCCTTATCATTGCTACTGTTTACCTCTTTTACAGGCGCATTAAAAAACAAGGAATGACTCTTCGCGAAACTCTCAATTCTCCTATGTTTCAAGGCAGAACAGTCGAGGTGAGCTTATTGGGAGGCCTGGCATCTGTTAAGGTCGGCGACAGGTCCAATGGCGCTCCGGCGCTGGGGAATAATTCATCAACTCAATATCTGCAATTAGAAGACCCTGCTTCCGTCCGTCTAAAAGAACTCGCCCAACTTGCTAATTTACTTGAAAAGAATCTTATTACACTTGATGAATACAATGCATTCAAACAGCAAATCCTAAAGACTTCAGGAAACACCGATTTGAAACTCGTTAAATCTATATAACTGTGGGTAGACTGAAGGTAAAAGGCTGAAGGTGGAAGGGGATGGTATCCTTCAGCCTTCAGCCTATTCACCTGAGTATTTACTTATTGAAATATGCTATGAAAAAATTAACAATTGCCCTTCTGTCCGGAGGCGCATCTGCTGAACGAGAGGTCTCTCTGAAAAGCGGCGACCAGGTCTATGAAGCGCTTGACAAGGAAAAATACAAAGTCATCCGTTACGATCCTAAAACAGAAATAAACCGTCTGGTTGCAGATGCACCTGAGATTGATGCCTGCCTTATAATACTTCACGGACCTTTCGGAGAAGACGGGACGGTACAGGGACTTCTTGATCTGCTTGGCATTCCATATCAGGGAACCGGAGTGCTTGGCAGTGCTCTTGCAATGAACAAAATTGCTGCAAAAAAGCTTTATGAAAAAGCAGGGCTGCCTGTACCGCCTTATATTGCTATTAATCGTGGTGAAGAAATTGATCCTGAAAAAATTGCTGATCAGTTTGGACTGCCCCTGGTAGTTAAGCCGGTTCAAGGCGGTTCAAGTATCGGCATGTCTATTGTAAAATCAACAGAAGCCCTGAAACATGCCGTTGATATTGCTTTTGAACAGGATAATTCAATCCTGATTGAAACATATATTAAAGGCATAGAAATTACAGGAAGCATTATAGGTAACGAAAAACCGGAAGCCCTTCCTGTTGTTGAAATTATTCCCGGCAAAAAGCATGAATTTTTTGACTACGAGGCAAAATATACCGCTGGTTTAACCCAGGAAATATGTCCCGCCCGCATTAATAAAAATCTTACGAAAAAAGCCCAGGAATATGCGCAGACTGCCCATTCGGCTCTATTTTGTAAAGGCTATAGCAGAACTGATATGATTCTAAAAAATAACGATATATACGTACTTGAAACCAATACAATTCCCGGCATGACTCCAACAAGTCTTTTACCTCTTGCTGCAGCAACCGCCGGTATTTCCTTTAGTGAACTTCTTGATACACTGATTGAACTAATACCTCGAAAAGCCACAACTTGCGATTTTTCGCCGGCACTGAACACCAATAGCTGCGTTGCTCAGGCTTGAAATAGCTTGCTATTCCGCGCCTTCGCGCCTTGCTCTTGATGCTCATTGCTCACCGAAAAAAATCGAATTTATGACCTTCCGAGGTATAGGCATTTCCGAACACAGGAACAGCAGGTAATTTATGATCATAAAAGGCAACAGAGAATTAAAAAATCATTATCATGAACTTTGCTCAAAAGATATATGCACAGGAACAATATCCTCAAGGCATATGAAATCATTTATGCTGATTGATCTTCTTGAACGGAATATAAACTGCCTGCCGTCTCCGCTCTCACAAATTCTAAATAGTTCCAAAGCTGCACAGGCTTTAATTTTAAGAGACTGGATGCTTCCGCATACATGCGTTATTACAAAGCGGACAGAACTAATTGAAACCATAAATACATACAATAAAAACAGCATAGGCCCGGTAGTGACCAAAGAAGACCACATGCACTGCGGATATGGTGTAAAAAAATGGGATACCATTGAAACCGTCTATAGCTTTATGTCCCAGTCGGAATCTTCTTATCCTTTTGTAGTTCAGCCTTTTATAGAGAATTTTACTGATCTAAGGGTAATTACTGTGGGAGATTATACTGAGGCATATACCAGGCATAATCCTGATAACTTCAGAATGAATATCGCAGCCGGCGGAAAAAGTCATCCATACATGCTGAAAAAGGAAGAAAAGGATTTCTGCTATGCTATTATGAAACGCAGCAAATTCCCCTTTGCTCATATCGATATTATGATTACTGAAAATGGCAATCATCACCTTACGGAAATATCTTTAAATGGCGGCATCAAGGGAGCAAGTATAAGCAGAAAAGAACTTGACAAGAAAAAGCAGGATCTTCTTGAAAGACTGACAGAAAACCTCGAAAAAAATTGAAAAGAAGTAAAATTCACCACGGATTTTCACTTAAATTACACTGAACTATCAATAGACCTGCTCTCAAGCGAGTTAGTTAGCAACCACTCAGGTGTTTAGGCTGAAGGAAACAAATGATTCCTGAGCGTTATTCTCTATGTTTAGGACAAAATTTCCGGCCGCTTTAAGAAAATATTGGCTTCTGGGAGTCTTTTCCCTAAAAGTCTTCAGTCTTCAGCCTAACCAACCTGAGTAGTTACTAATAAATCATAACATCCAGACTTCAGGAGGTCACCATGAATATAAAAAAAATAGCCTGTTGTATAGATTTTTCAGAAAATGCCGAAGATGCATTTATAACGGCCC
>Ga0255368_10337_pt1 | contig 11061 bp, 7 predicted proteins | sample ANMaggSeSYBR01E6_FD_182094 | JGI IMG/M metagenome (GOLD analysis project Ga0255368, IMG submission 182094) | Sediment cell enrichment communities from methane seep in Santa Monica Basin, California, United Staets - ANME aggregate JGI... | ecosystem: Environmental > Aquatic > Marine > Cold seeps >...
CAATGACCTGGCCGACGACTTCAACCCGAGGTTCATGAACAATATGAACAACATCTCTTTTGTCTCAAACCGCAGGAGAGACACCCTCTACCTGGAAAATGATCCCGAAAACAACACAACCACAGCGTTTGCTGTCTATGTCTATGACTATGCAGGCAGAAGCCCGGAACTCCAGAAAATATCTGAGGGAAATTATATCAATCACACCCAGCCGTTATCGCCAAAGCACAATGAATTCTTTTACCTGAGTGATAAAAACGGCATTGTGAACCGGTATTATGCCAGGTACGACAGCACCATCAGCCTGGTCGATACAACCATTCATTACAGGTATTTTGCCAATAGCTTTCCGCTCTCCAACTACAAACGAAATATCCTTTCCCACGACATCAATACCGAAACCCAGGAAATTGCAGAGATTGTCTACAACGACCGCAGGTACCATATGTATAAATATCCTATGGAATTTGAGAGGAGATACGGGGATCAGCTGGAATCTACTGAATACCGGGACAGGCATGTGAGCAGATTGACCACGGAAGACTCGATTCACCATGTGGAGAAGAAGGTGATTTCCATGAAGGATATCGCCAATAACCAACTGGTTCATGAGGGCGATACCATTGCTCTGCAGAAGTTTAAGATCGATATCAATAACTACATCTTCGAGCGGGAGAAACTCAACTATTACAACAACCAGCTTAGAAACATAAATCTGAATCTGGTACTTGACTCCACGGAGAATAAGAGGATGATGTATATCGATTACTCAACCTCGTTCTATCCCAATAAACTGGTGAACCAGATCGACTTTAGCTTTTTGAACGCATCCTATCAGGCATTTACGGGTGGGGCCTTCTACTATAATCCGGGGCTGAATTTGCTTTTCAAGGTGGGTGCCAATGATCTTTTCGAGGATTACCGCCTGGTTGGTGGCGTCCGCGTCGCTACAGATTTTGACAGCAATGAATACCTTCTCAGTTTTGAGAATCTGAAGCAACAGCTGGATAAACAGCTGGTTTTTCACCGCCAGGTGTTTAAGAATTACATCGACTATTATACGGTCGTCAAGACCTTCACCCATGAATTGCTGGGTTCAGTGAAATATCCATTAACCCAGACCCTTGCCGTGAAGGGAACTGCCTCTTTCAGGCACGATAACTCAGTGTTTCTCTCCACAAACAGCGAAAATCTAAACAAGCCTAACATATTGAAAGTTTGGGGCGGGGTCAAAGGAGAAGTGATCTTTGATAACACCAGGAAGCTGGGCACCAACCTGTACAGTGGAATGCGCTGGAAAGTATTTGGTGAAGCATACCGTCAGATCAATGCAGCCAAATCTGACCTGTTTGTTGTTGGGGCAGATTTCAGGCACTATACGCGAATCCACCGAACACTGATCTGGGCCAACAGGATTGCCGGAAGCGCCTCTTTTGGCAGAAGTCCGTTGATCTATTACCTGGGGAGTGTGGACAACTGGATCAACCTTTCCCAGTCGAGGGTCCCCACTTTTGATGAGTCTGTTGCCATCGATTATTCACGAAATTATGCCTACCAGGCCCTGGCAACCAATGTGAGGGGTTTCTCGCAAAATATCAGGAACGGGAGTAATTTCCTGGTCATCAATACAGAGCTCAGATGGCCTATTTTCCGGTACCTGGCCGGCCACCCGCTGGGTTCGGGGTTCCTGAATAACTTCCAGGTTATCGGGTTTGCAGATGTGGGAAGTGCCTGGACCGGTCTGCATCCATTTAACAATGACAATGCATGGAACACAGAGATCATCGAGAACGGTCCCATGACCATCACCCTGGATGCCAACAGGGATCCGATCGTTGCAGGGTACGGGTTTGGTTTGAGGGGACAGTTGCTGGGCTATTTTATCCGTCTTGACTGGGCCTGGGGAGTGGAGAACATGCAGGTGCAACCCAGGATGTTCTATCTCTCGCTGAGTCTCGATTTTTAACACACCCACATCTCCCTCATGAACCTGGAACAGCAGATAGCCCATATTCTAACCGAGCAAATGGTGGAGGAGATTACCACCATCCGTCACCAGTTTCACCAATACCCTGAACTCTCTTTTCAAGAGCATAAAACTTCTGAAGCCATCAGGAGCGTGCTCGACCAGTGGGGAATCGACTATACTTTTCCGCATGTGGAGACCGGGATCGTTGCCCGAATCAAGGGAGATCGCCCGGGCAAACGCATTGCCCTTCGCTCAGATATGGACGCCCTGCCCATTGATGAAAAGACCAATCTGGCCTATGCATCTAAAAACAGTGGTGTGATGCATGCCTGTGGTCACGATATGCATATGGCCTCCATGCTGGGAACCATCCGTCTGTTGAATCAGTTGAAGCATGAGATTGAAGGGGAAATTCTCTTCCTGTTCCAGCCGGGCGAAGAGAAGATTCCCGGTGGAGCAAAACTGATGCTGGAGGAGGGCGTTTTTAAGGATCGGGAACCTCATATGATTATCGCCCAGCATGTGCTCCCCGAGATGGAAGCCGGACATGTGGGTTTCAAAGCAGGCATCTATATGGCCGCCAATGATGAGATCTATATAACAGTAAAAGGACAAGGTGGGCATGGTGCATTACGTCAGCATATCAAGGATCCAATCTTAATGGCATCTCAGATCCTCATCTCCCTCCAGGAGGAGATCAACCACAGGGCACCAGGGGATTCCCCCACTGTGCTCTCCTTTGGCAAAGTGCTTGCCGATGGTGCTGTCAATGTTATACCAGATGAGGTGATCCTGGAGGGAACCTTCCGGACCATGAATGAGGAGTGGCGGAAAGAGGCACACGGTCTTATTGAAAAGCTTGCCTCCGATATCGCATCTGCCATGGGAGGTTCAGTGGAGGTCGAGATCAGGCAAGGTTACCCGCTCCTGCATAACCATGAACAGATCGCCAGGGAATCCAAGAGATTGGCCATAGAACTGATGGGTAAAGAGAATGTAGAGGATATGGAAATCCGGATGACTGCAGAAGATTTTGCCTGGTTTACCCAAAATATCCCGGGGATGATGTACCGGCTGGGTGTCGGGGATCCAGGTTCTGAACAGCTCTTCCCGCTGCACTCGCCCCAGTTTAAAGTTAACGAATCCGCATTAAGGACCGGAATCTCAGTAATGGCATTCCTGGCCATAGAATTACCCAAAATTGAGGCTGTTGAAAAAATAAATTCCTGATAAGGATTGCTTAATAAAAATTTGACGCTAAATTTGCCGCGTAGGAATTAAAATATATAAGATATGGCTTACGTAATTTCAGATGATTGTACTGCATGTGGCTCCTGTATTGATGAATGTCCTGTTGAAGCGATCAGTGAAGGAGATATTTATGTAATTGACCCGGAACTGTGTACTGACTGCGGCGCATGCGCAGATGTTTGTCCCGTTGAAGCAATCAGCCCGGAATAGGGTCGGGAAGTTAAAACATGAAAAAAAGGCTGCCTCAAAAGGGCGGCCTTTTTTTATAACTTTGAAGAGAGGTGAATTTCAGGAATAAAATATTTCTTGTCATATTTGGTACCGATACCAGGGCAGGAAAAGCTTTTGATGTAGTCCTGCTCTGGATGATCATTATCACTGTAACTGTCGTTGTGCTGGAGAGCGTATCGACCCTGCAGAGGGCGCATTCCAAATTTTTCATTGCCTCCGAATGGTTCTTCACCATCGTCTTTACCCTGGAGTACCTGCTTAGGGTCTTCACCGCCCCCAGACCATGGAAATATGTGACCAGTTTCTTTGGAATTGTTGACCTGCTGGCCATTCTTCCCACCTATATGGGTTTAATCTTTGATCAGACCACCTTTCTGCTCACCATCCGGGCGCTCAGACTGCTCAGAATGTTCAGGGTATTCAAACTGGGAAGATATGTGAAAGAAGCAACCATCCTGGTTAAGGCACTTCAACTCAGTTTTCGCAAGATCATCGTCTTCTTCGGCGCAGTGCTTACACTGGTGTTGATTCTGGGATCCTTGCTCTATCTTATTGAAGGAGAAGAGAATGGATTTACCTCCATCCCTCAAAGCATCTACTGGGCCATTGTGACCATTACCACGGTGGGTTACGGGGATATTGCCCCGGCCACGGTACTGGGAAAAATTCTGGCCTCCGTGGTCATGCTTACGGGCTACTCCATTATTGCGGTCCCCACAGGCATCATTTCAGTGGAGATTGGCAGAGCCGTCAAATATGGAAAAAGGTCAACAAGAAAACCCTGTACCAGCTGTGGCTATGATCACCATGATCAAGATGCCCGGTTCTGTAAAATCTGCGGAACCAAACTATAGCTATTTTTCGTAAGTTGTTAAACTTTCACCTCCCTTTTAAGTCAAATACTAATATCAAATATCTCAGCAAAGCATAAAGCCCTATCATGAAATCAATCAACACTGTACTTTTCCTATCTGTAGGAATCGCCATTTTCACCCTTAACGGATGTGGAGAGAAATACACACTGGATGAACAAGAAACCTATACCCAGGTGCATAATAACGGGGGACAAACACTTGGATACGCTCCCGGCTCGGGAGTGATCCTCATTGAAAAAAACGGATTCGCCTTTAAGGATTTGAACAGGAACGGTGAACTGGACATCTATGAAGACTGGCGTAAGCCGGTGGACGAAAGGGCAAAAGACCTTGTAAGCCAGATGAGCGTGGAGCAGATGGCCGGACTGATGCTCTATAGCGCGCACCAGTCCATTCCCTCAGGAAGCCGTGGATTCGGTTCAGGAACCTATAATGGGCTTACACTCCAAGAGAGTGGTGCAGAGCCCTCCAATCTTTCTGATCAACAGAAAAAATTCCTCACCGAAGACCATTTGCGCCATGTACTGATCACTTCTGTGGCCAGTCCCGCTGTTGCCGCTCAATGGAACAATAACGCGCAACAACTGGTGGAAGGCCTGGGTCTGGGAATCCCGGCAAATACCAGTTCGGACCCGCGGCACAGGAGCAGTGCCGACACGGAGTATAACGCTGGTTCAGGCGGAAAAATCTCCATGTGGCCGGCCTCCCTGGGAATCGCCGCCTCATTTGATCCGGAGCTGATGAGACAATTTGGAGAGATCGCCTCCATTGAGTACCGGGCACTGGGAGTCGCCACGGCCCTTTCACCACAGATCGACCCGGCTACGGAACCGCGGTGGAGCCGTTTTAGTGGTACCATGGGAGAGGACCCCGACCTGGCCACCGATATGGCCCGTGCCTATGTAGATGGGTTCCAAACTTCTTCAGGAGCAGATGAAATCCTGAATGGCTGGGGATATCACAGTGTAAACGCCATGGTTAAGCACTGGCCCGGCGGCGGACCTGAAGAGGGCGGGCGCGATGCACACTTCGGCTATGGAGCCTATGCAGTTTACCCGGGAAACAATCTGAAGGATCATTTGCAGCCTTTTCTTGAAGGAGCCTTTAAGCTGAATGGGGCCACCGGAATGGCCTCTGCAGTAATGCCCTATTATACCATCTCCACCAACATTGATTCAAAATACGGAGAGAACGTGGGCAATGCCTACAGCAAATACATCATCACCGATCTGCTCAGAGAAAAGTATGGATACGACGGTGTGGTTTGTTCCGACTGGGGCATTACCAGGAGTGTTCAATCGATGGATCAGTTCGGAGGGATGAGCTGGGGAGTAGAAAACCTGAGTGAGGCAGAACGTCATTACAAAGCCATCGATGCAGGCATTGATCAGTTTGGTGGAAACAACGATATGGGACCGGTACTGGAAGCCTATAATATGGGCGTGGAGGAGCATGGTGAAGCTTACATGAAAGAGCGATTCGAACTCTCAGCCATCAGGCTGCTTCGCAATATCTTCAGGGTGGGTCTCTTTGAGAATCCCTACCTGGATCCAGGCCAAACAGCAGAAATCGTTGGGAACCCTGAATATATGAAGGCCGGTTTTGAGGCACAGTTACGTACTGTAGTCATGCTAAAAAATAGCAATCAGACCCTTCCTCTGGAGAAGCAGCGAAAGGTATATATTCCCCAGCGTTATATTCCCGGAGGGACAAACTGGTTCGGTATGGCTTCTCCCGATCGAACCGTGGATGGATTCAGTAAGGAGATTATTGCCAAATATTTCGAAGTGGTGGAGACACCGGAAGAGGCTGACTTTGCCCTGGTGGGTATCCAGAGTCCCGATGGCGGAACTGGCTATGACGCTGCTGAACTGGAGCAGGGAGGCAACGGATATGTTCCTATTTCGCTCCAGTATGGCCCTTATAAAGCGGAAAATGCCCGTGAGACCAGCATTGCCGGGGGAAGTCCTTTAGAGGATTTCACCAACCGGAGCTACAAAGACAAAACCACAACGGCCCTGAACATTCCCGATATGGAACTGGTGTTGGAGACCCGCAAACAAATGGGTGATAAGCCAGTGGTGGTGGTGGTCAATGTATCCAAACCCATGGTTTTTGCCGAGATTGAACCGGTGGCGGATGCCATCCTGGTACATATGGGCGTACAGGACCAGGCCCTGATGGATCTTATTTCCGGAGTGGCTGAACCCTCTGCCCTATTGCCTTTCCAAATGCCGGCTCATATGAAGACCGTGGAGGAGCAGTTCGAAGATGTTCCCCGGGATATGCAGTGCTACACCGACTCGGATGGCAATGTTTATGAATTCGCATACGGACTGAACTGGAGTGGTGTAATCAGCGACGCAAGGGTTACCAATTACAGGTAGGAAAACGAAAAACTGACTTTTTTCAGGGTCACGGATTGTACCTCGACAACCTGAGCAGCTCCTGGTAGTTGCGCTGTGACATCACCTGGTGAACGGTCAGCTTCGGATTCCGCTCCATAAAAGCATTAATGATCTGCCATCCCTGCCAGACCGCGGCCCTTCCGGGCGATTCGGAGGTATAGAACCGTGTAAAGGGAGCATCTTCCACCAACTTGCGGATATTCATTGGATCTGTAGAGAAGAGTAGTTTCTGCTCCACCAGGTGGGTCCACATCTGCTTTTCATTGTTCGTGCACCACTTCATCTGATCATCCGTAAAACCCATATTCAACTGCTCGTCCAGTTTCGGAAACATGGCACCCACAAACCAGGCCAGCTGGCCATGATAAACCATCCTGGAGAGTACATTGTCTACCGAATCGTTGTATGGATATAGCTGTGTGGCCCAGGCATACATCACATCCACAGGTACCCTTACAGGCATTTTTTTCTGAGCCAGATAATTGGGTACCCCCATTTGCTGATAATATTTGCAATCACTTCCCAGGTATTGATCAAGACCTATACCCACAAAATCGCCCACTGTAAAAAGTCCCCGGTTAAACCTGCTTACATAACCCACCACCCTGGGTGGTATCGAATCGGGATAGTGATAGAGATAGTGTCTGAATCCATTGGTCAGCCCGGCTTCGATCTCAGTAGCTGAGTCAAAAATCTGATTGGTGTATTCGAATACCTCCCTGTTTGTAGGATCATTGATAAACATAGATAGATAGGAAGCGTACCTGCGGGAGGAGGCCTGACCAATGTTGATTACATGTACATTGAATACATCATAGAAATCGTCATAACGTCTGTACAATGCCCCAATGGCACCATCCATGGTATCCTGGTCCATTTCAAACAGATCCCGGTCGAATCGCTCCAGCTCAATATTTGCATGAATTCCTGAAATATCCACATCCAGGGGGTTGCTCCTGCAACCTGCTGCCACCATTGCGATACCCCACAGAAAAAGCATTATCCATTGAACAGGTCTCATCATAATCATTAAATTTGAGTTTCAAAGCGATTCAACAAAAGTATAAAATATGAAACGAATACTGGTTATATCGATTATACTGGGCGCCATCATCTCCCTTCATGCCCAGACACCACCAATAAAGTTCAACGTTCATGTGGATCCACAATTCTCCTGGTTCAACTCCGATGATGAAACTGTGGAGCCAGACGGATCGATTTTTCATCTGCAGGCCAGTCTCCAGATGGACTACTTTTTCGCTGAGAATTATGCTTTTGCATTGGGCGTTGGAATCAATAACCTGGGGGGAAGCCTGCTCTATAGCGATTCGACCGAATTCAGTTCCAAGGGAGAAACCCTGCTGGTTGAACCGGGACAATCTGTGAAACTGAATTTGCAGTACATTGATATTCCGGTAGGGCTTAAACTAAAGACAGAGGAGTTGGGATATACCACCTTCTTTTTACAACTGGGATTCAATCCCATGATCATTCTCAATGCCAAAGCCACCTCCGAAGATGCATCCATGGACAAGGAAGATATTCGTGAGAGTGTACACCTTTTCTGTCTCGGTTACCATGCGGGAATCGGGGTTGAATACAAACTTGGAGGCAGTACTGCCCTGATTGGAGGTATTCGGTGGACATCAGGGCTTACAGATGTGACCGATAACGACAGGGCCAATGTGAAATTGAATGCCCTCTCCATTCAACTTGGAATCCTCTTCTGATCTGCCATGAAGATTGCCCTTGCACAACTAAATTATCATATCGGTGATTTTGAAGGAAACCTGGCCAAAATCACCGGTGCTGTATCAGAAGCCGCTTCAAAAGGTGCCGATCTGGTGGTATTTTCCGAACTCTCGATCTGTGGTTATCCTCCGCTGGACCTGTTGGAGAGGGAAGGGTTCCTCAATACCTGTAACCAGTACGTTGAGAAACTGGCCCGGCTGGCAGATCCGGATACCGGGGTTCTGGTTGGAAGCCCTGAATTTAATTCCAGGAAAGATGGGAAACAGCTCTTCAATTCAGCGTATTTTCTCTACGAAGGAGAGGTTCAGCAAGTGTTTAGAAAAACATTGCTCCCTACCTATGATATTTTTGATGAGTATCGCTACTTTGAACCCAATCGCGAATTCAAAATTCTTGAATTTAAAGGCAGGAAACTGGCAGTAACAATCTGTGAGGACCTCTGGGATGAGCAACCTTTCGAGAACGAGTTTTCACGCAGCAGGCTCTATACTACCAATCCACTGGAGGAGTTGCAGAAGCTTGGACCGGAAGCGATCATCAACATGGCGGCCTCACCATTCGCACACAGGAAAATGGAGATCAAACAATCGATCTTTACAGGGAAAGCAGCCCGGTACAATCTCCCGGTACTCTACTGCAACCAGGTGGGTGCACATACGGAGCTGATCTTCGAAGGCGGTTCCATGGCCATTCACCCTTCAGGAGGTGTAGCCCATAAGCTCCCCTTCTTCCGGGAGGATATTCTGATCTCCGACCTGGACAAACTGATTGGTTCTGAACCGCCTCTATCCGGAGACAAAATACCCGACCGAATCGGAACCATAGCCAATGCATTGATATGCGGCATCAGGGATTATTTCGGGAAACTGGGTTTCAGAACAGCTACGCTGGGACTTTCGGGGGGAATCGATTCAGCAGTAACACTGGCCCTGGCAGCAGAAGCACTCGGAACGGAAAACCTTCATGTTCTGTTGCTACCCTCACAGTACTCTTCAGATCACAGTGTGAACGACTCGGTAGAGATGGCTGAAAACCTGGGGATAAAGTATAACATCCTCCCCATTGAGTCTCTATTTAACCAGTTTCGGAAGACGCTTCTACCACTTTTTGAAAACCTGCCGGAAGATATTACTGAGGAGAATATTCAGGCCCGTATCAGGGGAACACTTCTGATGGCCCTCTCCAATAAATTAGGAAATATCCTTCTGAATACCAGTAATAAAAGTGAAACCGCTGTTGGATACGGCACCCTGTATGGAGATATGAGCGGTGGACTCTCAGTGCTGGGAGATGTATATAAGACCGATGTCTACCTATTGGCTGAATACCTGAACCGGGAAAAAGAGGTGATTCCTGTGAATATCATCTCCAAGCCACCCTCAGCAGAATTGAGGCCCGACCAGAAAGACAGCGATTCGCTGCCTCCATATGAAGAGCTGGACCAGATACTGGAGGCCTACATTGAGAAACAGCTCCCTCTTGAGAAAGTGGCAGAGATGGGATATGCGCCCGAACTGGTCAGCAGAATCATCAGGATGGTAAACCAGAATGAATACAAGCGGTACCAGACACCCCCGATCCTGCGAATATCTTCCAAAGCCTTCGGGGTTGGAAGACGCCTTCCACTGGTAGCCAGATATTAACGCGAAATCGATAATTTTTTCTAATTTTGTCTGTTATTCAACATCATTAGGACAAAACCAGAAGATTACAATGCAGGAAAGGAACTATAATGCAGATGATTGTATAGACAATCCGAAATCTGTATTTACGGTACTTACTCCCAAAGAAAAAGAATTCCTGAAGCAGAACTATACATGCGCATTCTACAAGAAGGGTGAGATCATTTTCAAAGAGGGAGATAAACCCATGGGGCTGATGATCCTGGCTGAAGGCAAAGTGAAGATTTTTAAAGAGGGTGTAGGAGGAAGAGAACAGATTGTGAGGATGGCCAAACCAGTCGGTTTCATAGGATACCGGGCACTTTTCGCCGAGGAGAATCATACTGCCACTGCAGTAGCCATTGAAGATTGCGTATCGTGTATTGTCGACAAAGAGAGCGTATTCAGGGTCATGCGCAGCAACGCTGATTTGAGCATGAGTGTGATTCAGTCTTTTGCTTCTGAACTTGGATTCTCACACGACCGTACTGTTACACTTACTCAAAAACATATCAGGGGACGGCTTGCCGAATCCCTGATCTTTCTGAAAGACACATACGGGTATGAGGATGACAATAAGACCATCAAGATATACCTCTCCCGTGAAGATGTGGCCAATCTCTCCAATATGACCACCTCCAATGCCATCCGGACCCTATCAACCTTTGCACAGGAGGGAGTGATCTCCATCGATGGACGGAAGATAAGGATCCTGGACCTGCCCAAACTGGAACGCATCAGCGAGTTGGGCTAAAAGATGAAGTTCTTAGGTTATATTTTTTCCTACAGCTTCGTCTGGCTGCTCCACCTCCTGCCCGAACCTATTCTCTATCTGCTTTCGGATCTCCTCTACCTGCTCATGTACCATGTGGTAGGCTACAGAAAGAGAGTGGTATATGACAACCTTGAAAAAG
>Ga0255368_10340_pt1 | contig 10982 bp, 12 predicted proteins | sample ANMaggSeSYBR01E6_FD_182094 | JGI IMG/M metagenome (GOLD analysis project Ga0255368, IMG submission 182094) | Sediment cell enrichment communities from methane seep in Santa Monica Basin, California, United Staets - ANME aggregate JGI... | ecosystem: Environmental > Aquatic > Marine > Cold seeps >...
GAATACTTATGATACATTTGAATCAATCAGAATAACAGGGTGTGATTGATTTGCTTAGTTAGTTAAAGCTCCAGTCACGCAGATCACTACAACTGAATATGGACCTCGTTCGAGGACATCAGCTTTAATGAAAAACTCCCCGATGGTTTCGCGGCCAGGGGAGAATTCGGAAAAGCTAAATTGTCTACACAAAAAATTATACACTTTTTTTTGTGCCTGTCAAGTTGTACCGCACGAGCGTTCCGTAAATTGGAAATGTCGTGCGGTTTTTTTTATTGATAAGAAGGGTAATGAGCAGCAACGGACAAAACAACCACAACGAAATAGTGAGCGCCGACCAGGTCTGGCTGTCTCTCCTGGAGGATCTAAAACAGACCCCTCTTGAGATCTCAGAAACCTGGACGAAAGAGACCAAAGCTCACTGGGACAGCGAAGAGCTGAGCCTGGTTGTCACCGTCCCTCATGATACAGATGATGTTTGGTTGGACCGGAGATTCCTTCCTCTTGCAAAAATTTATTTTAGTGAAGAGTATGACCAGAAACAGCTGGTTGTTCAGCGGAAGGGGAGAGCAGGACAAGACGATCTTTTGGTCCGTGTTCAACGCAGCGTGTATGAAGAGATCATTGAACCCAATAAAATTGTCCCTGTTTCGATCTACATGTTCCAGCACTGGCTGCCTGTCCTGGGGGCGGCTCCCTTCTGGGTAGTGACCTCCATGAAGCAGGTTTCTTTTGTTGCCATAGCCGAGGAGAGTAGCGTGTTAAAGCCTATCTCTACCCGGGTTTTGGCAAAATGGGCGCCGTTAAAATATGTTCAGGTGTCTGAATGGCTGAATAGAAAAGGTTTTTCAAGTTGGTTTTATAAAAAAGTAAAAGACGGCTACGAAGATGTGGCTCCGGAATATAAAGTCTGGGGCCAGATCCCGCTGGCTCCCCATCACCTGGTTTGGATCGAAAATTTTATCAAAAAATACAAGGATGAAGAATCCGCTGCTTCGATTTTGGAGTCGTTACTGGACCGGACTGGAGAGATCAGAAGGGTCAAGCCAGGAGAGGTTGAGATACCTTCTTCTATTTCTGAAAAGCGAAGGACAGTTCTTGATCTTTTTGCTGAATATTTCCCGGGGAAATTATACAAGAACGTTTCTGAGATGGAAATTCAACTAGTCCATCAAATAACCAGGCCCAACCTGGCTGTGACCATCCCTCACTATTTCTACAAAAAGTACATGGATAAGCTGAGCCCAAATGAGGCTGCCTTTATCTGGTATTTACGATCTTTATACAGAGAAGACGAAAGCGCAGAAGTCCATTTTTCTGGCTATCGTTCTATGGAAACTGCCCTAGGCTGCGGTAACAGAACTCCCCAGAGATTGATCGAAAAATGTATGCTTTCTCCAAAAAAAGGGGAGGGGAATTCATGGGAAACTGAATTTTCTCATGAACTATCCCTTAGCAACTGGCTGTCTGCGGAGTACACCGAGGAATATAAAAAAGGGTCCCCAAGAGAATATTCCATTAAAATCAGGGCTACAGAACCAATCCATAATGATGATATGGTTTACTATAAACGCCTATTAAAAGGTCGTCTCGGGTCTTCCCAGGGTACCGAAACCGATAACAAGGAGGGTGCGCAAACCCGAACAGGGGGTACGCATAATCAAACGAGGGATGCGCAAATAGATCATCTAATCAAAAATGAGTCATATTCTGAAGATGCGCATATCCGAACAGGGGATACGCAAAATCAAACGGGAGACACGCGTATCCAAACGGTAGAGGAGCAATCCCAAACAGGTACCCCACGCAATTCCGAACACTATAATAACTCTAATACTAATAAGTCTTTAAGTAATTCTTTAAATGATTCTTTAATACCACCACTACCTGCTACAAATGATCCTGACTTATCCACAGATATTACTGTGGTGGGAGTAGGGAATATTAATTTAGATAAATTACTAGGATTTGGAAGTTACAAACACAACGAAAAGAAAAAAATAATAGGGCAGATAGACAAGTCACCGGAAATATTCCTGGCTTGGATCATCAGAAATCATATTACTGAAGCAAAATTTCCGGTCCGCCTGGCTGTGAAGAACCTTCAGGAAGGAAATGAAACAGAGGAACAATACTTGGAAATAGCAAGATTAGGGTGGGAGATCTCCGCGCAGCTGGCCAACGTAAGTGAAAATGATCTAAGCATGTGGGAGCTGGGACTGGACGAAGATTACGAAGATCAGGAAGAGTTGATCCAGGTTTACAAGAAATTGTCGAAGCCGGCCAAGAAAGAATTAAATAAGCTGAGAGAAACTGATTTTTGTCAACTAGTTGAAAATGTAAGGTATGGGGAAAGAGGATGATTGAAATAATCTTCTATAATACAGATAAGCAGATATTTGGTCATTTTGATAGTCTGATTGAATCGTTTGGTCAAAATGAGCGATATAAACAGATTATGTAGCTTAAATTTTATTCGCTCCTTATCTATCAAAGGTTGTTTACAATGTACTTTCATGTAAGAATTTCTCAGAAATCAAAAAAGACACATGATGAAACAAAAGTCGATCTATCAGAAGAAGAACTTAATGAACGCTACATAAAACCATATAAGCAAGGATTACCAATAATAATTAATGGGAAGACTATTACCCCTGATGATATTGAGCGAATTAGGATAAGTAGAAGCGAACAACCTTCTCAATATTTTATTAAAATTATTGAAGCAGAAGATAGAAACAGCCCTGTAATATTTCTTGGTGGATCATCTTCTGAGTGGAAGGCAGCTGACAGGGCTAAAGATATTACTGATAAGCTTATTATCGGTCCACCAGGTTATAGTAAAACTGAAGCCGCAGCTCACTCTAAAGGTGAAAATGAAGAAATGTCCACGACTAAAATATTTGTAGTTCACGGTCATGATCAAGCATTGAAAAATGATACCGAAATATTTCTTCGGGATGTTGGTTTAGAACCAATTATTCTCCATCGACAACCAGATAAAGGTTTAACAATTATAGAAAAATTCGAAGAGTATTCCGATGTGAATTACGCTTTAATCTTACTAACTCCTGACGATATTGGATATGCTATTTCAGAACAGGAAAAGAAAGAAGAAGACCGGACAATAAATTTTAGAGCGAGGCAAAATGTAATATTCGAGCTTGGTTATTTTATTGGGAAACTTGGTCGCTCTAATGTTTTTTATGTATTTAAAGAGGGGGTCGAAATACCATCAGATATTACTGGTCTTATATATAAAAAGGTTAATGAAAGTATTGGTGAGGTTGGTTATGATTTAATCAAAGAATTCCAAACATCTGGTATGGAACCAAAGATATAAATGTTTGCTACATAACCCCCGCTCCGCCCGACAGCCGGTTAAGGTGGATGGCCTGGGTTACAGGATCGTCAAATCAAGGCCCGGCTGCAGGTGAGCTCATCCGTTATGTGGTTTACAACATATGAAAAAAATAACTAGGCAAGTTTGGTCACATAGATCCTTATCATCTGGAAAACGTTATTACGTAACAGATGTTCGGGGAGATTCCGCATGTGATATAAATGATTTCCCGTCACTGGTAAGGGCTGTTGCAATAATATCGTTCAAGAATCCCGATTTTGCACTATTTTATAGAGGGCAGGATAAAGATTATCAACTTCGTTTCAATAAGACTACACTTCGTCCTTCTATATATCGAAATTGGGGTAGCGGAAAAACTCGGGGACGATTAATGAAAGAGCGTTTTGAAAACCTTGTGTTAGCCACAAAACTTCTAAGAAATAAATTCAGTGCTAAAAAATTAGATAGCCGGTACCGAATCTTCCAATATACCGAAGTTGCTTGGGCTATTCTGCAGCATTACGAAATAATCACAACTCCATTAATGGATTTCACTGTATCCCTAAGAGTTGCATCAAGCTTTGCCACGTGTGGACCAGGAACACATGGTTTTCTTTACGTAATTGGACTCCCTTATCCTCAAGGAAGCATATCATACTACTCTGAACAGCAAATGCTTAATTTAAGACTTCTAAGTATCTGTCCACCTGAAGCTCTTCGCCCATACTTTCAAGATGGATACTTAGTAGGCAGTTTCCCCCATCGTGAACATTCAGGTTATACGGGAAAGCTTGATTTTGGGCATCGTTTATTAGCCAAATTTAGATTACCTAAGGTCGGATTTTGGGGTAGAAGCTATCATGCAATTCCAGATGATGCATTATATCCTCGTGACGATCAAGTCAAGATAATATGTGATGAAGTAAAAGAGGAACTTAACAATTAAGCTACATAACCACCGCTCCACCCGACAGCCAGGAAAGGAAGGCAATTTGAATGGGATGTCAATTGACCAATAACAACAATACCAGTTTGAATATTGTTTTATACTGGTGATGGGCTGCGGGTGAGCTCATCCGGTAGGCAGCTTTCGGAGTGAATGAAATATGAAGAAATTAAAAGATTTCCTTGATCTCCTTGTGTCTTTTACAAAGGCGTGGCCCATTATTCTTTCTGTTTTGCTTTTTATTTCCTCTGCAATCGTAGGTTTTTCAAAATTTGCGAGTACAAGGCTCGTATTCTCACTGCCAATATGGGCAGTCTTGTTAATCTTGGCCTTAATGGCATATCCAATTGGTATGGTTATTAAGTGGATCATTCTGCAAAAAAAAGCTACTCCTAAGCTTGTCAATGGACTATTATGGAAAGCCCCATTGTTTTCGTTTGGTACTCCTACAGCTATATGCCCTCGTCAGGAGTGTGGGCATGAAATATTCTGCAAGGAAATTCCACCTCCACAAGTTCATCTTATTACTTCAAGAAAAGACTTTCAACAGGCTAATTATGAGTACTCTTATCAATATGAATGCCCAATTCACGGACATATCAGAGGAGTTCCAAATGAACCTTTGGAGTGGCTCGAGCGCAAAGCAATATTAGTTTTCAAGAAAAAAGCTGCCTAACCCCCGCTCAACCTGACAGCCGGTTAAGGTGGGCGTTTCGGCAAATGGATCTTACAACCCAAGACCCGGCTGCAGGTTAGCTACTACGTTAGGCGTCGAAAAATAAGGATAAAGGACAACTTGTGATGTTTGATAATATCATTTTGGAGCAAGAGCAGATAGATTTGTTGATTGAGCTTGTTGAAATAGTACGCAGCTATCCTCGAAATCAAAGAAGGAAACTTATCTATGTTCAAGATCATGATGGTGCTCAATTAATAATTCCAGGGCATTCGGACAAAAATCTTGATGTCCTTATTGGTGATCTTGAGACATTATCTCGTGAAGGTTTATTGGCCCAAACTGATGGATCTTCAGGAACTTCAAATTTTGATATTACACCTTTAGGTTTTCGTTATGTCGATGACAAGATCCAAAACACGCCAAATGACAAGAATAAGCATTCAGTTCCTAAATCGATTGATTTGCACGCAATAAAGACTTCTGGAAAAAAAGATATTCCGAAAGATACAGAGATTCAAATTAAAAAAGGGAAATTTAGAGGCACAGTTCAAGTATCAGTGAAACTTCCAGGGCAAAAAAGATTTTCAGATTTAGGAAACTTAAAGATTATCGATGGTGTTATTGAACTTCCTGTAAAGTTAGTGTTCTTTTCATATGCCAGGGAGGATCAGGTTTCAGTGCAAAAAATCTCAGATAAATTATGGGAAGATGGCTATCTAACCTGGCTTGATAAAAAAGATCTCTTACCAGGAGATGATTGGGAAATAAGAATCGAAGAAGGGATAGAAAGAGCAGATTATGTTCTTGTGTTTCTTTCTCCATCAAGTATTTCAAAAACTGGTTATGTTCAAAAAGAATTTAAGTATGCACTAGAACAGCAAGAGTTGAGGCCTAGTGGCAAGAGGTTCATTATTCCGATATTACTTGAGCCTTGCGATCCACCTCGTGAATTTCGCAAACTACATTGGCTAAAATATTGGGAGATTGATTCTTATGAAACTTTGCGTCGTTCTCTTTCAAATTAACATTGGATGTTAGTCGACGCCTAACCCTCGCTCAACCTGACAGCCGGTTAAGGTGGGTGGCAACGAGTATAGGATCGTCAATCAAAGACCCGCACGCGGGTGAGCCCATCTGTTAGCCAGAAAAATTATGTTAGAAATGCTTGGCCTAATAATTGAGAGGTATCCGGACTTTTCCTGATTGCAAGTCTAAGTTTCCAGATATGCCATCCACATAGATAACAAGGTTCTTTTCGCCTTTGAGTGCTGCAGACGGGACCTGAAGACCTTGAAATCCGAGCTGGCGGGCTTTTTCTGCAAGGTCATGACATTTTTGAATGTCAGCAGGTGAATCTCCCGTGAGCCAGGGAGTTGACGGATCAACCAGGGAGCCTCGTTTAGTGGTTTGGTTTAGAACTGGCTGCACATCCACAACCAGAGTTACTAGATCGCGCGGTGATACATCCTCTGGATTTATTCCGGCCGTATTCAATTGTTTATGCCATTCTGCTACAGCCCCTTTCTTTGTAAGTGCCGTATAGATACAACCGAATTCATTGTGGATATTCCACCTACCCCGGGCCTTTAGAATATATCCTACATGAAGCGGGAAAGTACCTGCAGGGACGTGCCTCCACACTTCCCCTTGAAACCTCATGAAAAAGCTCCAGAATACAACCCCGCCAGGACAGAGATAACTTTGTCTAAATCACCGCTTCGAATTAAGTCAATCGGTAATTGACCTCGCAGCATGGGAACTTCTGTATAGAGCCAAGAATAACTGGCCTTTTGATTAACAAAGACCTCTGAGAGAAGCTGAGAGATCTCGCGGAGTTTGCTCAGTCGCTCCCGGACGTCGGGAGAAGGCGCGCTTTCATTGTTTTTATATCGATATATGGTCCGAGGATCCACGTCGAGTGCAGAAGCAACCTCGGTGAAGTTTAGTCCCAGGTTCTTGTTTGCCGACAAAATTGCTTTCTTAGCCGCAGCCATTTCCAGCTGCTTGGTTATTGCTACCATCGAAACCTCCGGTTTAAAGATGTCAGTCTATATGTCATATTGTACAGCAGTATAAATGTCATGTCAAGCGTCAGTCAATATGTCCGGTTTCAGAAGTATGCTTACTTAGATCACCTTGCCAATAGAAAACCAAATAATAGTAGCTATTATCGCTATCTCAATTATTTGAGGATCCTATCCTGAACTAATTCCATAAATTACTACGTAAATATTTCAAGCCATTTTGTAAGTGTTTTCAAGTCATTTTATAACTAATCGGGGGAAGATTCATGTTACAGTGGATTCATAGAATTTGCATTATTGGATTTTTATTGGTAGCTTTACTGGTAGATCTGCCGGTGTACCCTATGGGACCCCTGGCCGCATCAGACGAATGGCGACCTCTGATGCGGCCAGCCGGCAACTTTTATCAAAAATCCATAAGAAACTTGTTTATTTGGCTTAATTGCGCTAAAATACAAAGAATACAAATAATATGTAAAACGGCACAGGGCCAAATAACTGGAGTATTAAATGGATATCCGTAAATTTCAACTGGTGACAAGAACAGAGCTACTCAGGGATTCGGGTGATGTATTTGACAAGCTGCTGCGGGGCAGGGCGGCACTCATTGAAAAACATCGCAAGCCCCAGGCGGTCCTTTTAGATATCTATGATTTTTATGGGCTCAGGGCGGCCGCGGCTTTTGAAATCAACAAATTTGATCTCACGCCAGGGGATCTTGACCAAGTAGTTGAAAACAGCGAGGATGAAGCAGAGGCTTATCTGCAAGTAATAGGGCATTACCTGGCGGAAGAAATAGACCTGTCCCGGGCAGCTGATCTTTTGGACATCCCACCGGAAGAGCTCAGCGCCCGTTTCCAAAGACTTGAGATCCCAATCAGAACAGGGGAGGGCGATGGATAAGCTGATCAAGGTTTCTGTAGACGAGATCACAATCGCTGATAAAGTGGTCTATGCCGACACCGCACAACTTAGAAAGAAAGGTGTATTGGGAAGACTCTCCCTTGCCCCTAACGAAGGCGTGCTGCTTGCGATGCCTCCGAGACCAGGCCTATCCATGATGTATTCGATCCACATGATTGGGGTCCCGTTTGAAATGGCCATAATCTGGCTGGATCAAGAAGGCAACATCCTCGACAAGAAACTGGCCAAGCCTGGAAAGATCTATTTTCCCAAAGGAATCTTTTCTGACACCAGGTTCATCTTGGAAGTTCATCCGGACCACTATCCATTAATAACCAAGTCTAAAGTCATACAGTGGGAGGATGTTAGTGGCTGAAAAAATAGCCGAGAAATCCTCGATCGCAATAGAAACCGTCCTGGACTGGGCTTATTGTGAAGCCAAGGTCTGGTGGAAGACGGTTGGCCGTACCATAGAAGAAGAAGCAGAAAAAATGATCAGCCCGCGCACTGGAACCTCACTGCTGCAGGAAGCGATTCAGGGAATATTAAAGCTAGGATATCAAAGCCGCCAAAAAGGCAACGAATTTGATCTTCCCGTCCTCCTGGGCACATTATGGAAAGTAAGACTGCAGAAATGGGGTCTTGACGAGATGCGCGAGAAAATGGCAGCCTACTCAGTTTTATACGAAGAGCTCATGACCCGTTTCGGAGAAAAAGGGGATATCCGGAAAATAAACGGCGCGATATATGATAATCCGACCTGGTCGCACCGCTGGAGAGATCTGGCAAATTCAACAGGGCTCTATGATCTCAGAATTGAGATTGACGCCCAGCAGCACAAGGCCGGCCTGGGGAAAACAATCAAAGATAGAACCATAGATATTTGGAAAGAACCTATCGGCTTGGCGGATGCCTTCGCCAGATCAACCTGGATCGTAGAAAATAACAACTTTCCACTCCACGAAATCCAGGGCGTTGGCGAGGAAGTCTTTGTAGACCTCCCGCACATCAAGGTTGGAGTGACACCAGATCTGATCCTTACCTCAGGAGATGATCTGGTTTATGAAAAGCACATCTATGGGATAAGGCGACCCAAGATGGCAGACATGATTGGGGACTATACAATCAAGACCCTCTTCAGCGCAAAACAGAAGGACAGCGACAAAGAGGTGACCTCTGTAGATATCCGACACTTGATGTCGGGTAAAAAGATCAGTATGAAACCGCGTAGAGCTGCAGGCATCAATGAAATTGAATCGATGGCAACTGCCGTACAGCGCAGGATAAATGCAATGGATTTTTCTGGACCCAGAATGGTCAATGGATGGGACGCGTGCGGTAACTGCGACTACAAACTATTGTGTTTTGATGGGGAAGGGATCATGCAGCGCTACAATCTTCCCTTATCCGGAAGAATATCCTTAGCCGATAACCTTATGGACGAAATGAGCCAGCAGCTAAGAGGGTACACTGAAGAACAGAAAGAGACTGGGATCGATTTTGCCCGGGTATTTCTTCCCTTTATTGCCCAAAACCCGGGGATGACCAAAGAGCAGATAGACTGGTTGATAACAGGTATATAAATGAAGACTACTAAGAAGAGAGGGGAATACTTCAGAACCAGGATCTCGGGACTTGCCGTTGTTGTCTTTTCCTTGGTGGTGATGTTCTGGCATTTAATCGATTCCCTATTGATCAAGCATATCTTCAATATGATAGATCTCTTCTCCATCCTGTTCACACTGGTAACAGCAATGGTTGGAGGAGTGATCCTCTATACCGCCTATCAAAAAGAGCTCATTGCTGAGCTTGGTTTGTGGTTGGATGATTTTGGACAGAAAATCAGGAAAGCGAGCTGGCCTCTGGAAAGGGAAATGCTCGAAATTGTTGGTGAACGCCTGGTAGGACTTTACCCGGAAGGAACCAAGTGGATCCTTTATACACTTTTGCCTGGCTATATGCTCAAAGATAGACCTAAGGGAATGCGAAAGGGACGCTACTGGCGGGTTTCCGCAAAAGACTCGATAGAGCTTGAGGAAAAGATCGATGGATATATCCGGGACCAACTGACAGAAGTGCCGGCCATGGACATTGATCACGACTATGAGCTGGTGCGCGATCAAGACGGGGAGACAGCGGTATTTCTGGCAAGCAGCCAGGGAATCGCCGCAGGCCTAGCTGTTGATGTTCCTCCGGAAAAAAGATGGAGGGGAGGCCAGTGGGTAAAGAGGCAAAAATTAACTTTCGTTCGCAAGGCATTTGATCAATTGGCCCAACACCTGGCTTCTTTGCGGATGGACTGGAACGAATTTCAAAAAACTATCGACGACGAAGAACTGGGTATGATCGTCCGGATGCTTTCTCATGAGATCGCAGGAACACTGACCCTCCTTGTTGGGATGGAGGATCTGGAAGAGAGAGAAGAAAAAGCATTGGCCAGGACAGTGCACCTGGTCAGGCAGCTGCAGGAAGTACCTTCTCTGCGAACCGGATTCTTTTCCGTAGAGCCCGAATCAACCACCCTCCGCCAGATGGTGAACGAAGTGGTCCGAGGAGTACAGACAGTCTGGAAAGATAAAGAATTCGTTGTGAGCTGGAAAGTAAAGGAAGATCTGGAAGTGGTTGGAGATAAAAATCTATACTCGGTGCTGCAGAACACCGTATTTAATGCACTGAGTTTTGCAGAAAACAAAGTCAGCATTGAGGTAGAACCAGGAATCAGAAAAGACCACGTTCTGGTCAAAGTAACTGATGATGGGCCAGGGGTACCTATCGATAAACGAGAATGGATCTTTGAACCACTGGTGGCTGAAGGAACTGACTATCGTCCTAGGGGAAAGGGAGTTGGGCTATTCATCGCCCGCCGAATAGCTCGCGAAGTAAGCGGAGATGTGTTCTTGGGAGAACCTAAAGAGGGGAAAGAAAGGTCCAACCAGTTTGTGATTCAGTTACTGGTTGCAAATCCGAAGTAGGGAGAAGGAAAATATGGCATTATTACTGAACAATGTTGTCCTTGCAGAAGACGATCCAGAGATCAGTTCAATGGTGAAAGACTATTTTGAGCAGGCTTACGGGCTATCTGTCGCC
>Ga0255368_10342_pt1 | contig 10926 bp, 10 predicted proteins | sample ANMaggSeSYBR01E6_FD_182094 | JGI IMG/M metagenome (GOLD analysis project Ga0255368, IMG submission 182094) | Sediment cell enrichment communities from methane seep in Santa Monica Basin, California, United Staets - ANME aggregate JGI... | ecosystem: Environmental > Aquatic > Marine > Cold seeps >...
AATAGTAACTGGACAACTTAATTTTAAATGTATATCAGCTTCGGAAAATAATAAAAAGTCTCTTTTATACCGCCGTTAACACGTATGATTATTTAGATTTTGGAGGTGCGATCATAACATGAATCCATCGATTTATCCAAGATATGTCACCATTCTCTTCATGTTTTATTTTCCACAAAGCTCGTATAGCTGAAGTTGTTTCCTCAAATTGTTTTCTGATTTCGTACTGTATTTCCAGAGGAGCTTCGTATATCCAAGCGTGAAGTGATTGCTTTGTGTAAGAAACTGAAATAGAAATAATTGGAATATTGAGATTTTCGCATAATTGTAAAAACTCATTTTCTGTGGGAAAGCTAAGGCGTTGTTTCCGTCGAGTTCTTGTTAATCTTTGCCAATAATCATAGTCGATACGGCAATGTGGAACAATCTGGGAAAAAAGTAGACCCCCCTCCGCAGAAAGATTTGAAAGTAGGGTTAGAATAAAATCATCCCATTTATCATATTCAATATATTGCAGAACTTGGCGCAAAATGATTCTATCATAGGTTTCATTGATTGAATCTCGTGGTATGAGGATACATTGTGTTGCAATGTGCGAGCAACTTTCTAACATTTTTGAAGAAATCTCTGCTATATCTACGGTAAATCCTTGCTCAACTAATAGCTTTGAAAGCGCACCAAGACCTGCTCCATAATCAAGAATTCTCACAGGTGGATTATTTCTTTCCAATCCATTTAATAAAATTTCAGCACATCGTTTATTTAATGAGATATCTTCAGACCAAGTGCTTTCTTGTTGGAAGTAAGCATTTCTTTGATTGAATGATTCAATAATATCCAATGATGTCATATATTACACATTTTTACACTTGTTTTTGATGTAAATGCATTACTTTTAATCGACGTGTTGCAATGTCATTCTGTTATAATAATTTATCAATATTCAGATGATTTAATTGAGTTACGTAGTGCATTAATGAATTCGAATACTTCTTCTTCTGTGATATCTTCAAATACTTCACCTTTCCAACCGTCATCCAACATAATATGTCTTCCCATAGGTGGATCTCCAGGAAGTTTTGGCAGAAAATGTATGTGAAAATGAAAATCTTTATCGCCAATGGCTGCAAGATAATACTTTTCAGCCCCAAGTATCTGTTCAGCTTGTTGCGTTAGGCGAAGTGCTAATCGAAGCAGGTCGCTAGCTTGCTCGGCATTTAAGTCAGTAAAGGTGGGAATGTGCTCTTTCACTGCAACTACAAAGTGTCCCTTCTTAATGGCTCTTGGGAAATAAGTTGCAAAAGAGTGGTCACTTTCATCAATTATATATTTTTTTTCAAAATTGCAAAAAATGCAGGGCTGTTCATCACTCATAGTTATCTCCATTGTTATGAAATGTTTTGTTATTTTCATGCTCCTATGTGTTTCAAAGTGTCACAAAGTAGCATATATGTTATATTTAAGACTTGCTATATGGATTGACTTTATGTTCATGGCTTGATTCGTTTCAACCCCAAATGTTTTGATACCTTTATCATTTAGGTGTAGCTAAAAACGTATAACTAGGTAAATATTTCTGTGCATTATTAAGAAGTTCGTCAAGATGAACTGCCTTTTTAATTTCGTCTGAACACAGATTATTTTCTAGATCGTATATATAACATTCTAAATCTTCCCAAGCTTTGGTCATACTGAGATTCGTTATTCGAGCTGCTGTTTCTGTCATAGATCCATAAACTGGGTCTTCTTTTTTCATCATCACCTCAAAAACAGTTTTGTATCCTTCTTCAATTTTGCTCATTGCTTTCCCATTATCAGGAAGTGTTTTTAAATTAAGCAAAAGATTACACGTTTCAATTCTAATTTTAACGAATCCAATTAAGATCTTGCGTATGTGGATGTCTGTAAATATTGCATTATCTGTTAATATTTGAAGTGCACTTGTATAGTTATCTCTACGGATTTTTGGATCGCTATGCTCCGACGGATTAGACAGATACCAAAAAGCTTCGCAACACGCTGCATATGAAGAAAGACCAGCCAACTCATAATGATTACTTGCAGTTTTAAAATATATTGGGTTTTGCTCAAACCGCGCACGAAGTTCGAAATATCGACCGATGTCAGATTGATTATTTGTTTCTTTAAAACTAGATTCTTGGCGTTCAATATCAATCAGTTTCTTATAAAAAGCAACTGCAAGTTCTAAATCGCCCATTTTGTTTATGCCTTCAAATCCCATATCACTTAAAAGTAAACGAAACCGTATTATACATTTATTGGCATATTGATCATTGCTAATCCTGTGGCTATATTCACTTGCCCAATAGTAATTCGCTGCAGCTTGCCACTGATCATAAAATTCAGCATATTCAAGTAAATTCCATGCGTGGTCTTCTTCATGAAGTCGTATATAACTCCATGCCATTCTTCCCATAATTCTAGCTATCCAGTCCTTAGATTGTAAGTAATGCAGGCATGGAATCATACATACTGTCTTTTCAATGTGTTCTTCCCAATTGTTTTTCTGAGCTAATTGTCGTGATTCGTCGTAGAGTTTTTGCACATAATTATTAAGACCAATAACATTACAAATAAATCTGTGTTCAGGCAAATTTTTTATGTGCATCATTTTATTGTTCCTTTGGTATGATTTTAGTGTTGTAGATGAAGATATGTCTTATTATATATTTTTTATTATTTGAGCACATTTCGAGCAAACCTAATGCTGTCGGTAAAAGAGTGAATCGCCCCCTCATTTAGTTCTTCAAAGGAAGAAATTGGCTCCTGAAAATTGCGTAGATAAGCAAATGGTATTCGATTACCGCGACGCTTATTATCAAATAGGAGTTGACATGCGATGGTTTCATTTTCTAAATCTTTTGGCAAATAAATTGAACCTACTACTTTTTTCACAGCATCAATAAGGTACTTTGTTATACTTTCATCAACACGACCCATATTTTGAAAAAAATGTGCTTCAGCTATTATTCCGATGGCTACACACATACCATGAGAAATTGTCCCATCAGCAGTAGATTCTAAAGCGTGGCCAACTTTGTGTCCAAGTTCTAGAAACTGAGTTGGTGCATTTTCATATGGATCTACCTTCAAGTAATCAAGTTTCAATTTTATCGTTTCAGTTATTATCTTCTCTAATGTGAAAAGGTCTTGGTGGGGAGATGTTGCATAGCATTTAACAATTTTGATTAGTTCTTCTGATTGACATAACCCATGCTTGAGAGCTTCGACAAGGCCGCTTCTAATATCATATTCCGACAGTGTTTTTAGTAAAAGCGGATTCACAAGTATTGCATTTGGTGGATGGAAAAGTCCAAAGTAGTTTTTGCCTTTAATCCCATTGACTGATTGTTTAGCACTGATTGCACTGTCTAACTGCCCAATAACTGTAGTGGGAATTTGAACAAATGGTACACCTCGACAGACCATTCCAGCAACAGTTCCACCTAGGTTTCCAACATTTCCTCCTCCAAAGATGACAATAAGAGATTGTGAATTAATTCCTAACTCCTCTGCAGTTACTAATAGTTTAGCGAGTCCATCAATAGATTTTGAACTTGGGCCACTGATTAAAGATACTTGAGATACAGGGACCCCGTATACTTGGAGCCATCTGGCAATATCATATATTTGCATTAAATTATCATCAGTAATAATAAGTATTTTGTCTGGTTTATTTTTTTGAACGAATCTCATAAGTTTCTCTTGCAGTTGAACCGTGACACCTATTGGAATTTGTTTATTTAAGAATTTGAACTCGAAATTTGTTTCTACCATTTCTTCAATTGCTTCCAGACTATTTTCTACATGTTCGAGTATTCCAAGAATAATATTTTGAAGAATGTAAGGGTCATATTCTCTTAAGAATGCTTCAGGTGATTCAGTATATTGTTTTCGTAGATCATGGATATTGTCATAAAAAAAATTAACTTCCGCATCAATGTTATGAAATTCGCTTCCTAATACAAACTTTATAAATATCTCCTTAGACGAAATCCTCGAATTAAATGGCATGGTTCCAGATAGCGCGCGTACTGAATTTTCAATAACCCATTTGATTATATATATTGGAATGTCGAACGCGTCAAAGTCCTTAAAAGGTTCTTCCACCCATTCAAGTTTCATGCCATTTTCTGACGTTTCACTCCATTTCCAGAAAGATTTTTTGCCATTTTTTAGCATGCAGATTGATTCACGTATACCCAATCCTGAATTAAGCACATCAGAAATATCTAACCTGCTAATGAATCTAATTTTGCCAAGAGGGAGGCCAATCAAGGGAGTTAATTCTTGCCAAGAATAAATCAGCAAAGGGCTGGGGCCCGGATATCCTTGAGTCCCCCGATAAAAGCTTTCAGAAAAAAGAGATATATGGAAAAAGACGATTCTGCGCTGACTCAAAGGAATTATGGGACTATCTTTATTGTGAGAACGGAGTGGATGCATAGGCCCAGATTCAATACGAAACAAACAAAGAATATTAGAATCTGAATGCTTTTGACACTCATTGTTAAAGAATTGATTTATCATTAAGAAATCAGATCTTATAGTTCTATCCTCACAAACAAAAATGATATCCACATCTGTATAATAATTGTCTTCAATCTTATCAACTTGCGATCCATGCAAAGTTAGTGAACGCAATCCCTCCCACTGATATGCTTCAGTTTTTAATTCTGTTATTATTTTTTTTGCAATTGAAGCACTAATCATATACATTCCTCAATAATTGACCAAACTTCAATAGGAACAGCTTCTTTTATTGCAACTGTATTATTTGTACTTAAATATTCTCTAATAATTTTGCCGTTTATTTTCCTTTGAGATGGGATTCTTAATACTTTGTCACCAACAGTACTAAAAAAGTTACTTTTAGATTCATCCCAATCTTCTTCCCTTTTAGGAACAATCCAAATTCTCTCCTCAGAGAACATCGATTTAATTACTTCCCATGCAATCCCACAGGAAGGCCTTGGCAACAAAGTTGTCACAAGGCGTCCAGGATAACGACGACGTGCTACCGCACTAACCATTCTAAGTACATCATTTGTACTAAAAGGGTTTCTTTCTGGTAAAAAGTTGTCCTCTGATAAAATATCAAAGGCGTCTTTCTTTTCTTTTTTATCAAAATTTCGAACAACAGCTAAAATAAGAAGGGTATCTGGATTTTCATTCATAAATGTATCAATAACTTTCAAGTGATCATTATGAAATGGTTGAAACCTACCTGGGTAAATATAATGCAAAATTGTTATTCCTCCATTTTTGTCAATAGACCAATTTAAAAAGTATAATATATAATTTCTTTACACGCGTCCTCAGCAATATTGGCAGTAAATTTTCTCCAGCCTGAATCATGTTCTTCTGATTTTAATGATAAATATAATACCTGAGTTGTATTATTTATTGCGCTTTCTATGGCATCCGAATAGCCAAAGGGGTTAACGTTAAGTGATGGACATTCACATTTAATCCCTCTTTCATTAAAGAATTGCAACACCTCTTCTAGTATTTTGGGTGGGAATAGATTGCTGTGGATTACTGCAATAACCACATTATTTAAATCCACACCCATTATATTTTTTTCTATATACTTATATAAATCAATGAGTGTTAACGAAGAATATTCAGGTTTTATTTTTTCTAACTCATCTGGCTTATCAACTGGGGATGATTTGTTAAGTAAACGTTCTACCTCTAATACAAATGTGGTCAACTCAGCATCAATTTTAGATGGTTCTAAAGTTGAGAGTGATTTACCATATTTTGGCCGGAGTTCTATTTGTTTCAACCAATTGACTTTTTCCCAAGCACAAGGCTTTATAAGCAGAGGTATAACGTGTAGGCTTTTGTCCTCTCTTTTTTTTAGGATAGTAGGCATTTCAATATCGCGAATGAAATCAGAATTTAAAAAATTTGTCGAAATCAATAGTATCGCCGCATTTGCTTCATTGAGATATTTTTCAATTTCTGGCTGCCAATCTTTTCCGACGTCAGTTTTTTGATCATCCAAGATTTTTATTAATTTCTCCTCTTCTAATACTGATAAATGATCTACTACTCGATTTTTCCATTCTTTATCTTTGTGACTGTAGCTGATAAAAATACTTTTCATATGACTTTATTTTATACGTTATTATTTAATCATTTTGTTTTAACTTGAGAATCCAATTCTGACAGTTACAATTAATACAAGTGTTCCTTTAGCTCGAAGTGCCTCAAGGATCAGGTTTACTTCTTTTACTTTTTCTGCTTCCTTGTGGGAATAACTGAAAAAAATATCGTAATCCATATCAATTCATCATATTTTAATAATCAGATCAGATGAATGGTTCAGTCGTTTTTCTCTGAATTTGGCTCATAGATTTCGTACCCGACCTCCTTGAGCATTTCTGGAATACGGCTGGCAGGATTAAGGTCATTATCCTGAATATCAGATGACAGTTCACCCCACTGAACAATATAGGGGCTGGTTTTCTTATCATAATTCTTTTCACCTTCACTATAAACCCATCCTTGCATAATTTTTTGCAATACCCAGCGATCATGCTCTTCTTTTGCAATTATTTCAATTTGTTTTGGATTCAGAGTTACCACATTTTGTTCTTCACCTTGTTGAAGACGCCTGATCTTGTAGCCAATCAAATTTAGCTTATCAGGGATCATTCTCACGCTGCTAAAGTTCGCATCTTTAAGGTCTTGTGAGAGATTATCGAACTCAACTAACGCTTTGTTCGTTTCAAGGGTATCTCCTTTTTTCTTACTATCCTGTATATATCTGTCATGAAGAAGTCGGGCAAGACGTTCAATCAAGTATGGATCATTGATTTTTTCAATCTCCTCCAAACGGTACATCTCGTATCCTATTTCCTGAAGAATTACAGGAATCGCATAGACTGACTCCAACCAACCTTTTTTTACATTAGCATAGCGTTTATCACGAGGAAACAAATTCTGAATAATATAATCGTTACTGCTAGCAAATTTTGCGACTTCATCAGCAGTAATAAGTGGTATATTAGGAATCTCACGTTTGATCTTTCTGATACCGTGATTGATAGCCCAAAGTTTATTTGGAATATCCTCAGCAGCACTTTTGAAATCTTCGAAAGAAACACTAGTCATCGATTCTTCCTTGCCTATTCGAAGACTCTTGTATTTCTCACACATCACTCTGGCCAGACATTCGACGATACAATCTTCCCTCTTACGATAGGACATCTCTTCAGGATTAAACCGATCCTTTAGTAAAAGCATAGACTGATACCGCTCTTTTTTTGTTAAGAACAGGAACTCATCAGCATCCACATGCATATCAAGCTGCTTCTTAACCGGAAGAGCTGAAAGATCGAACCTTTTTTTACCTTCAAGACGGCTCATTTCGATAAGGGCCTTCATTGAACGTGTTCCATGATTGTATTTAGTCACATTCAGCATTGCCCGCAGGACGCCGTCATCGATACTAAGTTCCTTTTTTGAGTTAAAAAGACCAGAAGCTGTCTTATCGTTTTCCAACAACACTCGCAGCAACTGTGCTCTACGGATAATGAATGCATCATCATAGTCATCTTTTGTGCGCTGGCGGTTGGGTCCCATAACATTGATAAAACCCCGCAGTCTGCTAACAAAGTCGGGACCTTTTGCATCCCAGAACACCTTTTCTGCTTGTTCTCTTTCTCCCTTTTCTGGATTATTACTCTCTTCTTTTTGTTCGTCTTTTGAAATATGTTCGATACAATGTATATTTACATTTTTCTCTGCAGATGAAGAACCTGCAACTGAGTTATTGTTATGAAGGTTGTTTTTAAAATTTTCAAACGTATATCTTGTTCCACCAGCAAATACGAAGATCGCATTTCCGATAGGATGTATCGCTTCTCCTTCTTTGAACTCACCATCCTGCATCGGTGCTAGGAAGTATTTCAACCACCTAAGAGTCTGACTCCCACGGGCCGAATCGAATTCATCGAAAAATACAAAAGGCACTTTGCCTGACAGTACGACATCTCGTACTTTATGGAATGCATTGACCAAATCTTGATAGTCACTAAACTGGGAGATATTAAAGAGCATACTTTCAAGTTGAACTTCATCTGGATCAATACTTTTGAGTACCTGTTCAACACCAAAGGATTTGCCGGAGCCAGGAGAACCAAAAACAGCAAAGCACAGAGGATTTTTAGGTTCTTTGTTCGAAAGGAACTCGATTATTAATTCTTTGATTGCGCTGTAACTTTCGATCTCAGCGCGGTCAATGGCTTTAAGTTTACCAAATTTACAAATCGGTACACTTTCCAACCCTTTTGTCGTCCCATTTAAGACCATTTCCCTTGCTACGCACTGGCGAGTGTTATGGATTTTATGATCAAGGATTCGCCAGAAGTCGGGATCGGCATCTTTAGGTTTAAGAGTAGTAGGCAGTTCTATGGTACTGTAGACATAGTTATATTTGGCACTTTTACTTAAAACATCATATATGTTTAACTTATTATTTTCTTTTTTCACAATGAGTTTATAGGTTCTACCGTCATTAATTTCGAGTTTTACATTGGTTTCGTCAGTATTAAGTTTTAATAAAATGAAATTATTTTCATCAATCAACCTTATAATCTTACCGTTCTCGATTTTCTCAATTTTTGCTGTTTTTACCCAATCAATATCAAACTTCTGCACCAGGAATTCTATAAGTCTTTTGCTATCGTTTCCTGGGATTTCACCCCAGCTAAATATGTGCAAAAAATCTTTTAATGCCGGGTATTTGATTCCACCATCATTTTTGTATCCAATTTCAATAAGAGCACGTGAATTAGCAAGTCCCTGCTTGATTCCTGTCCTAAGTCCAGAAAATCCTTCTTTTGTCAATTGTTTGACTAGCGTTGCAGTAAAGACCGACATGACTCCCATCATATTGCCTTCGACATTTGCTGTGAAATGGCCTTCAAGTAAGGATGGATCAAATACAATAATGGCATCGATGACATCATTCTTCCTGCGATAAAGGATAGCCCCATCAGTATCAAACAAAACCACAAGGTACGGACATTTCTTTAGCGAATCAAGTGCATCTGACCATTGGAGTTCAAACACGAAGTCTTTAGCAGTACGCTCCCATGATAGGGATTTGCTGATGTGAATTCCTTCTGTCCTTCGAAGATCATTGGCATTTATAATTACAATGAGATTTTCGGGGGGATTTTCTATCACCTTGTCCCATAGGCTACCAGCAAGGAGAGGGAGACTCATCTTGTATATGACGATTGAGTCGCCGACAGAGTTTAAGGCTTGTGGCCATGTACCAGGCATATCGCGAAATCCATTTCCTGCATCATCGAGTACAATGATATCGGCTTCAACATTTTTTGATTTTGGAATCCATGATGGTAATTCTCCATCGGGCGGCCCAATGTACCCAATAAAATCCTTGATACGTAAAACCTCAGCCTCTTTAATTCCCTTGACTTTAAAATTGTCCAGCACAACATTGGAGTGAATCACCTTATCAGGTGAAATATCGCGTAGCTCACCATCTTTTAATAAATCTGGACCATTCACAACGTTTGGTATGTTCTCTTCATCAAGGGACTGTTTGATAAACTTGCTCAACAATGCTGCCCCACCAATGAGTGCATCTGAATGTAATGCATGGTGTAAACGCCAGTTCTCTCCTTCGTCGCGGGCTTTCACAGGGTACATAAACCAATCAATAGTTACGTCTCCGGCAACCACTATCGAGTGTTTTTTATCAATCATCTTCGTCATCTCTTCTGATTTTTGCTGCTTTTCTGCCTTTGATTGTAATTTTTAAAGAATAAATAAGTTTATGCTTTAACTTTACTTTATCAGCTTTACACCGCTATACGATGAAATCTGTTAAGAAATACTGCTTTTTGAATGTACTTATAGTAGGGCTGACTCTAGCGTCTGGCATGGGTGATAAAAAAGCGTTACAGCAGTTTGCTGAATACTGACGTGGAGAGGACTATATCAAACTAAGAAATAGGATGTTTCACAGTCAAGTTAAACTCAGATAATAATCCGTGAGTTATGGAATGTAAAAACAAAAGAGAGAAACCATTTATATTTAGTGCATTATTCCCTTTAGATATATTGAACATTTCTTCTGATGATGATTTTGTCTCAGGGGAAATAAGGTAATAATTGTAATTATGTGAATCTCCTGTGGTTATAGGGTAACAATGCCGGGAACAACAAATCAGATACTAACCTGTCAAGAATGTAATTCTAAAAATGTCACATTCAGTGAAAAGCGGCAGGATTACGTGTGTGCTGAATGCTTTCATGAATTTACTGTTACATCTTCTGGTCATCCCCGCGTATTCATCTCCTATGCTAGATATGATCGAGAAGAGTTTGCCAGGAAACTGCGTCGCTGCCTTTTTGAGGAGCATGGCTTTTCGTTGTGGTAGGACCGCACTGAAATGCAATTGGGAGAAGCTTGGTGGCAGCAGATAGAATCGGCCCTGAGAAACGAACATATGGAGTACCTTGTCCCGTTAATGACACCTGCCGCAATGACATCAAAGATCGTACGAAAGGAATGACTGTTGTCAAGGGAAGAAGGTGTGTGTACTTCCTGTTATAGCCTCATCTAACCTTGATATTGACAGCCTTCCTCTATATGAGTGCTGCTCACTTTGCAGACCTAAGTGTACCTGAGGAGAAAAAAAGATTTATCAGAATATTTGAAGGTCCAAGTCAGACCCAGCATGTGCCATTTATGGTAGAAGATCTTCTCAGGGATTTTGTACCGCAAAAAGATAAATTTAAACAAATAGTATCAGGTTTGTTGGATACGCAGTGATAGGAACCAGTTGCCATTACTGCTGCGCTGCGAGGAGGGGGTGGCTATGGAAAAACTCGCTTTTTCAGATAATATACCATGAT
>Ga0255368_10343_pt1 | contig 10920 bp, 11 predicted proteins | sample ANMaggSeSYBR01E6_FD_182094 | JGI IMG/M metagenome (GOLD analysis project Ga0255368, IMG submission 182094) | Sediment cell enrichment communities from methane seep in Santa Monica Basin, California, United Staets - ANME aggregate JGI... | ecosystem: Environmental > Aquatic > Marine > Cold seeps >...
CTCGACAACAGCCACGGAGAAATTGTCTGGCAGTTTAAAGCAGATGGAGCGATCTGGGGTTCTCCCGTAATATTAGACGGCGTGGCCTTCTTCGCAGACGTGTCAGGAACGGCCTACGCGTTAGACATTACTTCCGGAAAAGAATTATGGCGAGAGGAATTACCTAGCAGTTCCGCCGCTTCTCCTACGATCCTGGATGACAGAGTATTCTTTGTTAGTGAAACGGGTGAGGTGACTGCGTTCCAGCTCGAAAACGGTGATCCTGTATGGCCAAGCAGCGCAAACATGGAGGGGCGGCTTCTCGCTGATTCGATCCCCACCGATATTGGTCTGCTTGTTCCAGCGATGGATAGCGAATGCGTGGTTTTTAGCGTAGACCCAAGCACGGGCGCTGCCCGATGCATTATCGAACCCAAGTAAAAGAAAAAGGTGATCTTGTATGTGGAACACAATAATTCTTGAACCAATGATCAACTCACTGCTTTACATATATAGCCTACTCGGGCAGAACTTCGGTTGGGCGATCATCGTCTTCACAGCGCTGGTGAGGCTCATTACCTTACCGCTTACAATCCAACAGATGCGCAGCACGATGGTGATGCAGGAGATCCAAGGCGTAGATGTGGTGGTCCAACGATGTCAGGTAGATTCGGTCATCTTGAATTTTCGGTGAGGACCAAAGTGAATGTTGCGCCTCGAATGGCTTATCCCAAACTTGTTTGCCGGTTTCAAGATCAAGCGCGTATAGTCGCCCGTCAGCAGAGGGGACAAGAACCATATCATCGATGATTACCGGTCCACCGATGATGCGATCGGTAGCTTCTTCGAATGACCACAGGACATTTACGAAGGAGTTGTTCGCCATTAGCGCAAGGACTTCGTTGTTATAACCGCCGATGACGACGATGCCATCCGGTCCGACAGCAGGAGGGGCATAGAACGTTATCTTGTCATCTGCTTCTGGAGGATAACTCCAGACGTCACGTCCGCTCGAAAGATCGACCGCGCGCACATATTGGTTGTAAGCCAAATAGGCGATGTCCTCGCTAACCGTTAATCCCGGCCAGCTTGAAGCAGCCATGATACTGCGACCAGAGCAGCCCACTAGCAGGAGGGCAGAAAGGCCCAGGATCATTGGCAGAAACAATTTCTTCAATGGAAAGGTTGCTTTACTCATAATTCTCCTAAGGAACGGGATCATATCCACCGGGGTGAAATGGCTGGCAGCGTAAGATACGCCATACGGATAGTGCGCCGCCTTTAATAATGCCGTATTTAACAATCGCCTGATAACCATAGTGCGAACAGGTCGGTTCGAAACGGCAGGAACCCGATGGTAGGCCTGGAGAGAGCACTGCCTGGTAGAGCCGGATGAGCGCAAGAAAAGGTAGGCGGGGGAGATTTTCCAATGTAAGAGGAATATCCCTCAGCCCTGGTTCTAGATCTTGAATGTGATCACTCATACTTCGCCCGTTATTTACCGAACAATTCTGCACGTTGAATAAGGTTTGTAATTGCCTCTTGAATCTCGCTCCAAGAACTTTCAATAATTTTTGGCCTTGCAATTATCACGATATCCCAGCCAGGTTTGATCGCAGCCAAGTGCCCTCGTATCGCCTCGCGCAGGAGGCGTTTTGTCCGGTTTCTTCTCACTGCAGAGCCGAGGGCTTTACCAGTTGTGAAGCCAAAGCGTGAGGTGGGACGATTGTTCGCGCTGGCTATCAGAATGGCAAGCGGGTGGGCAAAGGATTTCCCTGTGCGCCGCACCCGCTGAAAGTCGGACGAATTGGTTAGCCGGTATTTTCGGTTCATCCGCTTGGCCGGTCGAAACAGGCCCTCACCTTATCTTGGTGACCGATCAAGCCTTCCAGTTGACTTTCTTGACGTGCTCATTCATCCGGACAGAGAGATGATGACGGCCTTTACGGCGGCGAGCCTTTATGACGGATCGACCGCCCTTTGTTGACATCCGGGATCGAAATCCATGCACTCGAAGTCTGCGACGTATCTTCGGTTGGTATGTGCGTTTCGGCATTCAAATTTCCTCTAATAATTGATTGCTTCACAAAGCGTGCAACCGGCAGATTATACCGCGCGCCTTGTAGCCGGTCAACGGATAGATGAAGAAGGTCACTGAAGAAGAGTGCAGCGATGGGCGCGAGCCAACACTCATATCAATAAAGGGAAATTCATCCTTGTGTCGAGGGAGCAGAAGGGGATCCCTGCGGCATGGGTTGATAACCCGTCTTGTACCTTATTCGTCTTCCTGGCGTTGGATATGTGCTCCTAGACTCTGAAGTTTCTCGTCAATTCGCTCGTAGCCACGGTCGATTTGATTGATGTTCCTGATACGAGATGTCCCCTCTGCGGAGAGTGCTGCCAGTGTGAGTGCAAGCCCGGCACGAATATCCGGACTTTCAAGCGGCTCACCGAAAAGCTGACTGGGGCCTTGGACGATAGAGCGGTGCGGATCACAAAGAATGATGTTTGCACCCATCGATACGAGTTTGTCAATGAAGAACATCCGCGTCTCATACATCCAATCGTGGAAGAGCACAGTGCCCTTACATTGCGTGGCGACAACGATGGCAATGCTCATAAGGTCGGTCGGGAATGCCGGCCATGGCATCACGCTAATCTGAGGAATTTTCTCGCCGATATCGAACTCCACTTTCATCTTCTGATCGGCGGGGACGAAGATGTCATGTTCATCGATTTCCCAATCGACGCCTAGCTTATTGAAAACGAGGCGGGCCATGGATAAATATTCCGGGGCGGCATCTCGGATCGTGATCTCGCCGCCTGTTATTACAGCAGCGCCTATCAAGCTCATCACTTCAAGGTAATCTGGACCGATTGTGTGCTCGCCTCCATGCAGCTTCTCCACGCCGGAGATCTTCAGAGAGTTAGAGCCAATGTTTTCGATATTCGCTCCCAATTGATTCAGGAAGACACAAAGCTCCTGAACATGGGGTTCGGATGCAGCATTCAATATCATCGATTCGCCGGGAGCGACAACGGCGGCCATGATCGCATTCTCTGTTGCAGTGACGCTGGCTTCGTCAAGAAGGATTGTTGTGCCCGACAACCCCTGGGGCGCGCGCATGGAAAATTCTTTATCTCCATAATTAATCTCGGCACCTAAACGTTTGAGCGCCATGAAGTGTGTGTCCACACGACGGCGTCCGATGACATCGCCACCTGGCGGCGGCAAAACAACCCCTCCCTTTCTACCTAGCATAGGTCCGGCAAGTAGCACAGAAGCGCGAATTTTCCTGGCTAAATCCGGGTCGAGATCACAGTCTCGAATTTCCTGAGCGTGCACGCGCCAGGTGTGGGGCTTAAGGTCATCGATTTTCACACCCATAGTCTCGAGCAACTGTCTCATTACATGTACATCACCGATTTGTGGGACGTTGTGCAAGACCACGGGTTCATCGGTGAGAAGGCACGCGGCCAACAGGGGCAGCGCGGCGTTCTTGTTGCCAGAGGGAGTAACTTCCCCTTTAAGTGGATATCCACCTTCAATGAGAAATGCGGGCATGTTTCATCCTTTTAACTTGAAGATAATCTCGTCACCAGGGGTGATGTTGAGCGTCTTCGCTGCGTCACCGCCATTAATCGCGATTTCGAGCAAGCTTGAACTCCCAATATAGGCCAGCGCCTCGCCCTTCTGGGCGTCGCCGAAAGTCCGACCCAATGGTACTACATTCCCCTGAGGGAGAAGCACCTCGTATTCTTGGGCGCTGAGTGTGCGTGCTGGGAACGATGGGATCCAGGGCTTGAGGGAAAGACCATCGTCCGTATTGTCGAACCTGCCAATGCTCGAAATTAGATTGCCAAAATGGTCGCTTTGCATGATCTCGCCTTGGATGGATCCCGCCCCCAAATCCTTTAGAAGCGGATCAGGTAAACGAACGAGTTCTTGAGATATCGGACCGAAGTCCTCGAGCGGAATATCTTGTGCAAGATAGGCTGCCGCAGGGGCGAAGATGTCTCTCCCGTGAAATGTATGACTGATTGTTTGCAGCTGATAATGAGGGTTCACTAATTCCGCCGCCTTGTACTTATTTGTCGAATAGAGCAAGAAGCTGAAGAGACCGTTATCCGGGCCGACGCAATACAGACCGGGCAGCTTAAGTGCTATCGCTCGCCTTTTTGTTCCGACACCGGGGTCAACGACCGCCAGGAGAATGGTTTCGGGTGGGAGGTAGGATCGCAAACGCCATGCTTCGAAGGCAGCCTGCTGGACATCGCCAGGGGGAATTGCGTGGGTCAGGTCGATGATGCGCGCATCCGGAGAGATGCCGGCGATAGCCGCCTTCATCATCCCCAGGTAGGTGTCATCCATGCCGAAATCTGTGATGATCGCGATGTGCTTGGTCAAGATTCAACCTTTGTAGAGTGATTCTAATGGATATAAAAAAGCAGGTCAACCAAGCAGAATTTCACCTCGGGCAGGCACTGTTTAGCGAAAAAAGCGTGAGTTGGAGAGCGGTGGAAAGTAAGGAAAAAATGCCCGCTGTGGTAGAATCATATTTCGTGAATATACATGACAATCAGGTTGAACCCAAGCCGATTAGCATACTATCAGCGTTGTTGACTGGGTTTGACAGAATAGCGGCTAAGCCGCTTTTAATCTTACCGCCCGTGCTTTTGGATTTGTTCCTCTGGTTCGGACCGCATCTGACGGTGACATCATTGCTTCACGCTGCTGCAGCCGGGCTGACTATCCCGGCGGGCACCGATCCTGGTATGACGGAGCAGCTGGCTCTCTTCCCGGAAATGCTGAATCTATTAAGTGAGAGGTACAACCTTCTTACTTCGTTCAGCACACTTCCTGGAGGGATGCCTTTCAATTTCCTGTTCGCCCTACTCACGAGCGTATCCGTGGGCATACCGAGCTTGGTGGCGGGTCGAATGCCTGTGCTTACACCACTAGGACCGGCATCACAGATGGAGATACTCGACCCGATGTTTGTCTTATTAATATGGTTCACTATGGCGCTGGCCGGTATCGGCGCGGGTGTGATCTTTCATCGATTGGTGGTCAAGCAGACAGATCCGGAAGCTGTATTTGACCATCTATGGCGGGATTGGATGAAATTAGTGTTTCTGGCAATAGGAGGATATCTGCTCACAGTAGTTATTCTCACAATGGGTATGCTTGTTGCTGGGATCAATGGTCTAACGTATATCGCCCTGCCCGTCCTTTTCGTTGCTGGGGTTTACATAGCATTTACCCCCCATGGCATTATCCGCTACCGCCTGGGAATCTGGAGTGCGATTAAACAGAGCATCCGCGTAGTGCGTTTAAATTTTTTTGGGTCAACCGGATACCTGCTCACTGCATTCCTCATCATGTGGGTATCTACCTATAAGGTCTGGTCTCTAGCGCAAGAAGACTCTTGGATATTCGCGTTGGCCATCATGGGCCATGCTTTTATTGCAACAATGTTGATCGCCGGAAGTTATGTGTTCTATCAAGGGCGAAAGGAATGGCTCGAGTGGCAACTGGCGCGGATAATGAGTGTGCTGAATCAGGAAGAATCGAAGCTTACGGAAGAATGAGCCTAGGTATATTTTGTTACTCGGAGTGATACGGTAAATCGACCCTGGTGATGATCCATAGGGAATAGAGAGAGGAGAACGCAACGTGGCCAAGCGGTCTCAAAAGAAAGTAAGCAGCTATGCAGCAAAAGATATCCAGGTCCTTGAGGGCTTAGAGGCTGTCCGTCGTCGACCGGGGATGTACGTTGGCGGCACGGATATGAAAGCGCTTCATCATCTGGTATATGAAGTCGTCGACAACTCAATTGACGAGGCGCTTGCAGGTGCCTGTGATCACATCGACATCGTGATCCATCCTAATTGCAGCGTATCCGTCGAGGACAATGGGCGCGGCATCCCTGTCGATAAGCACCCAGAGCAGAAAAAATCCGCTCTCGAAATCGTAATGACCATACTGCATGCCGGCGCCAAGTTTGGTGGGGATGGCTACAAGGTCTCCGGTGGGCTGCACGGCGTTGGCGTCTCGGCTGTAAATGCACTTTCTGAGTGGTGTGAAGTGGAGGTCAAGCGGAATGGCAAGATCTACTTCCAACGCTACGAGCGCGGCGCTCCAATGGACCCGGTTAAGGCTATCGGCAAAGTCCCGAAAGAAGAGACAGGCACGAAAACCACGTTCATGTTTGATCGGACAATTTTCAAAGGGGACTTCGAGTATCGCTATGAGAGTCTAATTCAACGCTTCAGAGAGATGGCCTTTGTCACCCGGGGCGTTGCCATTCATCTGCTCGACGAGCGCGACGGCCGAGAGATGACATTCTTCTTCGAAGGCGGGATCAGCTCCTTCGTCGCATATCTTAATCACAATAGGGGAGTTTTGCACCCCGTGGTTCACGTCGAGAAAGAAACGGACGGGACTGGAATCGAAGTCGCACTTCAGTATACAGATGCGTATGCTGAGTCCGTGTATTCCTTTGCCAATACGATCAATACAGTCGATGGCGGTACCCATCTGACGGGGCTCCGAGCAGCAATCACGAGAACGATTAACGATTATTCTCGCAAGAACAACTTGCTGAAAGATACGGACCCGAATTTTAGCGGCGATGATACACGCGAAGGGCTTACGGCGATCGTCAGCATCAAACATCGTGATCCCCAGTTTGAAAGTCAGACCAAGGTGAAGTTGATGAACGCCGAGGGCCAGACCCAGGTCCAGCAGGTGTTGGGTGAGGCTTTCTATGAATTCCTGGAAGAAAATCCGAGAGCGGCGAAGGCGGTCGTGCAGAAATGCCTGACATCCGCAAGGGCGAGAGATGCCGCAAAGAAAGCGCGAGACCTGGTTATCCGTAAGAGTGTGCTGGAGAGCATGACGCTTCCGGGGAAGCTGGCGGATTGCTCAGAACGAGATCCGAATAAGTGTGAACTCTATATCGTTGAGGGCAATTCAGCAGGCGGTACGGCGAAGCAGGGTCGGGATCGACATTTCCAAGCCATCCTACCGCTTCGGGGTAAGATCCTAAACACCGAGCGGGCCAGGTTGGATAAGATCCTCTCCAACAATGAGGTCAAGGCGATGATTTCCGCTTTGGGAACCAGCATCGGTGAGACTTTTAACCTCGAGGGCTTGCGTTATGGGCGGGTCATTATTATGACCGATGCAGATGTGGATGGTAGCCATATTCGTACGCTGCTCCTGACATTCTTCTTCCGTTATATGAATCAGCTGATAGATGAAGGGCATCTCTTCGTCGCCCAGCCGCCTCTTTATCGTATTGGTTACAAGAAAAAGATTCATTACGCTTACACAGAAGCTGAAAAGGATCAGATTATCAAGGAATTGGGTGTAGACGGAGATCGTGTTTCACTCTCGCGCTACAAGGGCTTGGGCGAGATGAACCCGGAGCAACTTTGGGATACGACGATGGATCCCGCCAATCGGATCCTGCTCCAAGTTACGATCGAAGATGCGGCAGCAGCAGACCGGACGTTTGACATGCTAATGGGCGCCGCCGTGCCGCCGCGACGCAGATTCATCCAAACGCATGCGAAGGAAGTCCGCAATTTGGATGTTTGAACCAGTGAAGCCAAAATATAAAGGGGCTCCGAAGGTATTCTCGGAGCCCCTTTTGTGTTCTCGATGTTTATTGAAGAGTCGAGCAGTTGTCAGGAGAGCGCTGAATTTCCCTTCCCATCGTCATTGTAGAAAGGATTCTTGCCTGAGGTATGGTCGGTTGTATCAACGACTTTTTTCACCTTAGGCAGGGCTTCTTTAATCGTAACCTCTACCCCATCCTTAAGCGTCACATCGACAAGCCCGCAGCCCTGACAACCACCGCCGAAGGTGATATATGCGGTATCGTCCTTATAGTCGAGCAAAGCTACAAAACCTCCGTGGGAGGCCAGGCCGGGATTGATCTTGGTGTCCAATAGCTCTTGAACTGCCTGCGCGTCTGGGTCCTTCCAAACAGGATTGGGGTTATCGATCAGAAAGCCCCGCTGGAAATCGTCTTCTTTATAGTCCAGCGTCGAGTCCTTGAAATTGGGTACGGTCTCAGGATCGACCAGGACTTTGAAGCCATCACATTGAACTGCTTCATCATCGGCTGATTGATCTTCCTCGGGCACAAACTTCACCGCGTATTGGAACCCTCCTGGCCCGCGGCCTACGATCTGTATCCGCAAGGACATTCCTGATTTACTCTCATCCTGCAATAGTTCCTTGATTGCCTTCTCAGCTGATTCTGTAATCTCAATCATGAAACCCTCCTAATGCCGGAGATTATACCGTAAAGCATGGACACTTTTGGGAACAAGGGATGTTGTTTGTTGTGGAGTGCGGAAGCAGAGCTTCCGGTCGCAGGCTGAAGGTTTGTTAACGAACTGCAACATATCCCCCCATAATCGTGTAGTAATGTATAGGCATGGAAAATCCTTCCGACCGGAGCCTTGTACTCCGAACGAAGCGTGGTGAGCTGGAGGCATATGGTGACTTGGTCCGCCGCTATCAGGGCTTAGTCTTCAACGTATGCTATCGAATGTTGGGAGATCCGCATGACGCGGAGGATTTAACTCAGGAGACTTTTATCCGTGTGCATTCTCATCTTGACTCCTACGATTGTGATCGCCCATTTATCCCATGGGCGCGGAGGATCGCGGTGAATCTCTGCCTGAACTATATCAACCGAAATCGGCGTTATGTGTTACCACTGGATGACGAGTTTGAACGGGTGGTCTCTAACGAACAAAGCCCTGAGCGCGCTCAGGAAGATCATGAACGGAAAACATCGCTGCGTCAGGCAATAGGTATGCTGCCAGCGCATTATCGAGCCGTGATCGAACTGCGGCACTTTCAGGAACTGAGCTATTCGGAGATATCAAAGGCATTGAAAATCCCCATCAGTGATGTGAAGAGTCACCTTTTTCGGGCGCGGAAATCTTTGGCGCAGAGGATATCAACGGATGTCTGAAGATCGTAAGGCCCATCATGATGAATGGTCTTTGCAGGAGTATTTAGATGGTGTGCTCGCAGATGAGGATCGTGAGCGACTGGTTCTGCATATTGCGCAATGTGATGACTGCGCCGCAGAGTACACGAGCTTGAAATACTTATATTCAGAGATGGAGCGCCTGCCGGATGAGCCGTTGGCGCACGATATCTCAGCGAGGGTCATCCACTCCCTTCGACTAAAGGAAGATAGAAAGCCTTACATGTACCGGGTATTAATGGCTCAGCTCGCTGTCGCAATTATCGTGTTCGCCGCTATCTGGCCAAGAATCTCCCTTGAACTTGTAAACAGGTATTCCCTTGTGCAGCTCCTCGAGCCATTGCGAAAATTCGAGGACCTTTCCGCCCAAGGAATCCTTTTTGTGAGAGAGTTCCTAAACTGGATTCACATCCAGTGGATCGCCACGTTGTCCATGCCGGCGATAGATTGGCCGATCACAGGACTTCCGCTCGCTCTGGCGGTTGGTGGGATGACCTTGCTCTGGCTCTTGGGCAATGGACTCCTGCTTCGAGAGCCGGTGAATGGACATATCCATCGGTGAGGAACGCTCGTCTCTCGCAGCCGAAATGCTCTTGGGAAGAGTAGGCGTTAGCTTTATCGATGACCGTCTAACACAATCTTAAAAGGGAATATTGAGGAGGCATATACAATGGATCAACCATTTCTTATTACGATACTGGTGGTTTTAATCGGCTTCTGCCTGGCTGCATTCTTTATCACCCTCGAAGCGCTTTTCGGAGAGTTGGTCGAAGGTATCACGCGATTAGCAGAAGAAAAGCCAGGTAAAGCCTTTTGGGTCGGATTGGTCAACATGGCTTTCTTGGCTGCATTTGCGATTGGCTTGGTAAGCCTGGCTGAAACTGAGTACTCTGTATTTGGCCTAGTGCTCGCTGTGCCAGGATTCGCCGTCGGTGTGTTCATCGCAGTAGGTATCGTTTTTGGTCTCGCAGGGATGGTGCGTTTGATCGCCGGTCTGGTTTTCCCGGGAAAAGAGGGGTGGAAACTGCAAGCCTCTGGTTCTGGGGTGGTAATCCTGGCTTGCTTGGTGCCCTATATTGGCTGGTTTGGTCTTTTCCCCTATCTCGGTTTACGCGGATTTGGGGCTTTCATCCTTCATCTCATGGAGCTTTACCGCGCGAACCGGATGAGGAAGCAGGAGGAGGCACCAGCCTGATCTGAGATTGTAGGATCTGAAGAAGTGCGTGCTTGATCCTTCAGAACTAAGAATTGAAATATTCACAGACCGCCTCGATTGACATGAGAACATGTCCCCGAGGCGGTTTTCTTTCTTCATATAATTTGCGATTTTGCTTGAGCCTGTAGCGGGCGCCGCACTAGCGGCGGGGGTACCCAATCCACCTATGGGTTGGGTTGAGCTTGATCCCAGGCAAGGAATGCTTCAAGTACTTTTAAGTTCTGCCACAAATCTGTATCTTCATGATTGGTCAGTTCAATATCCACTGCAGCGATCCCTTGAAGCGAAGCCCAGTCGATAAGTTGGCCGGTATACTGGCATCCGGTCTCAATTGGCGGGTAGGGGTAATCGCTCACTTTGGAGATGGCTTCCGCAAGGCTGATGGAAGCGGAATCTGGAGGCTGGCCACCAGGAAAGATGCCCAGCACTGCGCTGTGATAGGAGATCAACGCTTCGATCCGGTACGTCAATAAGAAATTCATCAAGGCGCGTGTTTCAGGTTCGGAAGCAGGATGGCTCCCGCCTGAAACATAGGTGTAGGTCCAACAACCCTCCAGCGGCCAGGTTGACTGCCAGAATGCAGGCCAGTTTCGATTCAAGTCAACGAGGTTATCATTGGCCCGGCCTTTATAACTATCCGATCTAGCTTCTCCATCGGGGTTAAGCGAGCGCAGGATGTATAGCGTGACTGTGGTCGGAATTAAATCC
>Ga0255368_10344_pt1 | contig 10917 bp, 15 predicted proteins | sample ANMaggSeSYBR01E6_FD_182094 | JGI IMG/M metagenome (GOLD analysis project Ga0255368, IMG submission 182094) | Sediment cell enrichment communities from methane seep in Santa Monica Basin, California, United Staets - ANME aggregate JGI... | ecosystem: Environmental > Aquatic > Marine > Cold seeps >...
AGAGACCTAGTAGCTGAAAAGAAAGCTTTAGAAGGTAAACTCAGTTCGGTTCGAAATTTGCTTGAATTTATAGAAAAAAAGCACGATTCTGGACAGATGGATGAAAAATCTTACGAAAAACGCGCTAGTCAACTTAAGAGTGATTTAATTACTACTCAGAACAAGATCGAAGAAATTGATAAAAAATTAGAATAAAGAGTACCACTCAAATTTCTGAATTTTTAGGTTTAAAGTCATCAGGAACATACGGCTGGGCATATTTATTTACAATTTCAAAGAATTCTTTATCTCCAACGCCCTTTGATATTTTCTTTAATTCTTGTTTTATCAAATTAAAGGATTTTCTAAGGTCCTTTTTAGACGTTTCTTCGTGTTTTTTTTTCACTTCAGTTACAATCTGCTTTATTATTGCATCTGGAATATCTAAATCTAAAACTTTAATTTTTTTTTGAAGAGCGTGTAAAATCGATTTAGAACCTGAAAATTTTCCAAGATAGAATTTTCTTCTTCTTCCCACCATCATTGGGTTAATCGGTTCATATGTTAAAGGATGAGCTAAAATAGCCGCTATGTGAAGGCCACTTTCATGAGAAAACGCATATTCTCCGACTATTGGTTTATTTAAAGCTAAAGGTTGGTTGAAGTATTTCTCACAGACTTCACTTAACTCTGGTAATCTTTTCAAATCAATACCCGTATTTATCCCAAGTCGTTCTAAAATGGTAACAACTTCTTCTAAAGCAGCGTTTCCCGCTCTTTCTCCATATCCATTAATACATGTGTGTGGGTACGTACATCCTTCAATTACTCCAGTAATCGTATTCGCAACAGCTAAACCAAAATCATTATGCGTATGAATCCCCATAGGAATTTTTTTTTTAAGAGGGTCAATCACCTCCTTTTTAATGCGTTTATACAAATGAGACGTAGAGTAAGGTGTTAAGACGCCAACAGTATCGCCTAACACAATTCTTTCAGAGCCCGCATCAATCGCCGTCTGAAACACATTTTTTAAATGAGTAAAATCACATCGCGTTCCATCTTCAGACACCCAATTCACTTTGAAGCCGTTATCAGTTGCGTAAAGAATTGCTTCAGATATGATTTCTAACTGTTCTTCAGGTTTTTGTTTCATTGTTTTTCTGAATATTGGAGATATAGGCATAAAAATTACAATTTCTTTAAGATCTGTTTCTATACAAGCGTCGATATCTCCCGTCTTTGGTCGGGCTATTCCAAGGATCGTTGCTCTTTCCAAGTTTTCACTAACGAGAGTTTTAACGATTTTTTTTTCAGTTTTGGATACTGCAGGAAAACCAACGGCAATTAATTTCACTCCAATTTCATCCATTAACTTTGCTAAATGGATTTTTTCATCAAGTGTTAGGTAAACAGTAGGACTTTGTTCGCCATCCCTTAATGTTTCATCCCAAATACAGACTTGAGATGGTATATCGAGATTCTGTTCTTCTAAGGCAATTTTATTGTAATCAACTAGTAAGTGTTCTAGTTCTTCTTTTGTAAATTTATAGCTCATTTCTATTTCTAAGAATAATCTAAAATAAATAAATTAATTTATTTAATGAGAATGTAATAATAGTAAAAAAAAACTGTTTATGTAAAACAAAACAGAACATGTTTAGTTATGTTCGCAGCCACAACCGCATTCGTGAGCATCATGCGGATCTGGTTCACAACCCGTTTCTAAAATTTTTATTTTGAATTGAAGAGTTTTTCCTGCTAATGGATGGTTCATATCTATTTTAATAAACTCGTCATCTATTTCTTTAACCCAAGCCATCGAATGAGTCCCATTTGCGTCACCAACTCCGAGCATCATGCCTGGTTCAGGATCTAAATCCTCTGGTAATTGATCTATGCTAATAGTTTGAACTAATAAGGGGTCAATCTCTCCGTAAGCTTCAGAAGCGCTTAAAGTAATTTCAAATTCGTTTCCAACATCTTTACCTAATACTGAAACATCAAATCCTTTAATCATCATACTTGAGCCGACTTCAAACTTTAACGGTTCTCCACCTTGAAGCTCCGTGCTATCGAATATAGTTCTGTCTTCTAATCTTCCTTCGTATGAAACTTTGATGATATCGCCTTTCTTAATCGCCATAATACATCCAACTTTTCTATAATTAATAAAATAATAGAATTATCCATTATTACTTAACTGTTTATATTTTAGAAATTCTTACCCATCTACTAGACTATTCTAGCTAAATCTATTTAAAAAAGAATTTGAAATTTTTCTACTTTGTAATTCATTGAATTTTTTCTGTTGTCTTGTAGGAGATTGTTGGAAAGCAGAATCGATTGCCTTCATAAATTCTATTCCATCTTCACTTATTCTATATATCCCATAGTCTCCTTTTTTGATTAAATTCGTATTTATTAAATGAGAGAGGTGATTTGATATAGCCGTCTTTTCCCGATTAATATTTTTTACAATCGTTCCAAAAGATTTCGTTCCTGTAAGTAATTGGAGTAATATTTGAAAACGATATTCATTTCCTAAAGATTTTAAAATAGAAACTATTTCCATAGAGGATTCCTTCAGTGATTCAATTAAGGGATCATGAATATTCTCAGATATCATATTGATTATTTTCACTTTTTTCTTTAATTGGAATATACCAATCCATTAAGGAATTCGGATCGTTTTCTTTCCATCTTTTTGGTGAATAAGATTGCATGGTATAAGGAAAAGACGTCTCATAATTAGATTCAGGTAACCATTTAGTAAAATAATAATCAGAGCCCTCTCCCATGTATTTAGTCGTAAAAAATAGATATTTTGTTTTAGGTAAAATTTTATAAAACATTTCTAAGGGAAAAAATTCTAGACTTTTTACCTCGATTCCTACAAAGATATGAAACTTTTTCTTCATATCATAGTTCGCAGGTTCGATATGGATTTCATATCCATAAACATCACCTGATTTAATTTTCTCAAGATATTCGCGGTATGTGTTCCCTAAACTCATAAATCGTTTCCATGTATTCCCAATTTCATTATTTGGATCCCAACCTTTTGCTGAATGAAAGGGGTTTCCATAATATACGCAACCTAAGAGTTTAAAGACCCTCTCTTCAATTATTTCAGGTTCCAATTTATATCGAGGATGATTTAATTGTTTTAATTAAAGATTAGTTTTTTATTATTTAAATTTATTCATTATTTTTAGGAATATATTCATATTATTTAAATATAAAGCTGTTTTTTTAGAAATAACTAACAAAAAGGTAATAGTATGAAAGAAAAAGAGTTTAAATTGAAGCCAATTGGCTATGTTCGAGTTGTAGCGAATAATTCAAAAGAAGTTGAATATTTTTTAGATATTAAAGAACAATATCACTCGGCTTTAAAATCGTTAGATAAATTTAGTCATGTTATTGTTGTGTGGTGGGCTCATCAAAACGATACAGAAGAAATACGGAATCAAAAGGCATGGTCAATAATTCCTCCGTATGGAGAGAATCCCGAAGAAACAGGAATATTTGCGACCCGGGCAGAATATCGCCCAAATCCCGTAGCAATGACTACTACAAGTATATTAGAGGTTGATGAGGAGAAGGGGATTGTTAAGGTCGGAGGTTTGGATACCTTTGATGGGACTCCTATTATCGATTTAAAATCCTACTTCCCTATTAGTGATCGCGTAAGGGATTGTTATATCGCTCCTTGGCTAAAGGATTGGCCAGAATGGATGGAAGATGGACCTGTTTGGTGGGAAGAACAAGGATTTTTTGAAGATTATGAGTAAGTATTAAATATAACAAAAATTTAAATTTAAAATTTTTTTCGAAAATCAGAATAAGAGGTGTAAGTTATTAGCTTTAAGATAATAGAATTAAACAACGAAAATGTTGAAAGTGAGGGTTTATTCTGCAAAAAATCAAAAAAGAAAGAGGATGGTTATAAAAATAAGCTCAAATGGATAAAAGAGAGGTTTAACGAAGGGTTAAAATACAAGCTCTTACTCGTTAAAGAAGCTAAAGGGTTCACTTCAAGAGGTTTTATAGAATATATACCTGGTGAGTATAACTGGCGGGGAATTGATGCAAAAGCTTGGATGGTCATTCATTGTCTTTGGGTTGTAGGTAAACATAAAAAACAGGGATTGGGTTTAAAACTCCTAGAAGAATGCATAAGAGATGCTAAAGAACTTGGTATGAATGGGGTTGTTTCCATGAGCGCTGAGAAATCTGATGGACTCCCAAATAAAAATTTTTTTCTGAAATATGGTTTCACCAAAGTTGATGAGATTAAACCTTCCTTTGAACTCTATGCTAAACCCTTTTCTGAGGGCGTTTCAATGCCAAAATTTTTCCCACTTTCTACTGAAAAGGCTAAAAAATATGATGATGGAATAACTATTATTGATGGTCATCAATGTCCTTACCTGCAAAACATGATCGATAATATAGGTGAATTTGCAGAAACGAACGGCATTCCATTTCATGTAAAGGTCTTAAAAAATGCTCAAGAAGCCCAACAAAATGGAATTAACGCTTATGGTATATATTCTATAGTATGCAATGGTGAGATTGTCTCACAAACTTTTCCAAGAAGAATATCTGAAGTAACTCAAAAAATTAAACAAATTACATCGTAAAAATAAAGGATATTAAGATATATTTAGAAAATGGATTACTACTACTTACTCTTAAGATGGCTATGTCATCTGTTCAAATAAGGCTTGCAATTCCTCCTTCACATCAGCTAATCCTAAATCTTTAAGCAGCGTCTTAGAACGATCACTTAAAGAGTAAAATGATCGTGGCTCAGAGCGTTTATATTCTAAAACCTTCTTATTTTTTAAAAAATCATTCTCCTTTAAGATCTTGATATGATAATTTAAGTTGTTTTCTGGAATTGACGGTAAAAGATCTCTTAATTCACTAAAGGAAAGGGGTTCCTTTGCTAAGAGTGTAAGTAATATTTTATATCGGGTTTTTTCAGAAATAAATTCCAATCCTTTTCTTTTATTTTCAAATTTCAATGGAAGTTTCAAATCATCTCCCTCCTATCATTAATATTGGTTTTTTTATTTTGTTCCATAGTAAATATGTTTAATAGCATATTTAAATCTAACTCAAATCTAATAGAGTCAATTATCATTGACATATAATAATTTATAATATAAATGAATTTCTAATATGTTTAGTATATTTTAGGGGGAATTAGATGGAGATCTCACATCATAGCGCATGGGATGAATTTTTAGATGAATTCATTAGCGTTTTCTCAATTTTCGATCTTTTAAAGAATAAGATTTTCATTTGTGGTTCATACAACGATGACACATTCGTTAATCTTCAGGAAGTGCAAAGGATAATAAATATGAATGATAATAATCTTGGATTCTTTGAAAAAGAATTTAGCCGCACTCATCTTGAAAATCTCATTCTAAAATTTGATCTCGTCGCAAAATTCTCGGACGAGATTATTATGATCATCGAACATGATAAAGGTGGACATATGATTGAGATGGGGATAATCCTCTCTTTTAAAGAATACTATGAAAAAACAAAAGTATATGTGTTAAAAGATGTTGAAATCACTGAAGTTTTAAAGAAAGGTGGCCTATTAACGCCATTCTTTAAAGAAAATGTTAATTTATTTTATTTTGAATACATAAGGCAATTAAAAAGATATATTGATGAAATTTATTAAAACTAACTAAAAATTCATTTATTAGGGGAAATAAAACAGTTCTAGCTTTTTGAGAATCCTCCATGATGGAATTCGATTTTATAAATAAGTTTCATCTTTTTGCAATAAGCATCTATTTCTGATTCAGTAGAATCCCAAAGAGAATGATCATTCCTGAATTCTTTATATAAGGGTAAGATTTCAGGATATGACTGTTTTATAACGTTTAAAATTCTTGGAACATTATGAGGTCTGAAGTTTAAATTTTCAAACATATAAGAATCTGTATAGTCCATCGTTTCTTCTATTATCGCTTTATAATTTGTAATTTTTGGGAAAAATGGTGAAATAAAGGTATAAGTTTTAATTCCGTTTTTGTGTATTTCTTTTAAAGCTTCTAATCGTTCTTTTGGTCTTGAAGCTCCTCGCTCGATTAATTGTGCGAATTCGTTATCTAAAGAGCTAATTGAAATGCCCACTTCAAGGTTTTCAAATTTCTTAAATAGATCAATGTCTCTTGTAACAAATTTAGATTTAGTCAAAACAGAGATTTCTGCTTTGGTTCCTATAAGTTTTTCAAGAATTTTGCGTGTATTTTTATACTTCAACTCTAAAGGAGTATAGGGGTCAGTTACAGAGCTGAGTAATATTCTTTTCCCATTGTATTTTTGAGGTTTAATTTTATCGAAGTCATAGGTTTTAATATCTAAGAATTCACCCCATTTATCACCCTTATGCCCCGTAAATCTTATCATGAATTCAGCATAGCAGTACACACACCCATGTTGACACCCTACATATGGATTGATGACAAAATCAATTTCGGGTATGTTGCTCTTAGTTATTATACTCTTAGCTTCTCGATAATTTATATTCATAATCTTGAAATAAGTAAATGTAAATTTAATTGAATATCATTACTATTTAACTATTTTTTTAAGATAAATCTATTAATATTCTTAAAATTAATATATATAAAAAATCAGACTAGGTTTTTTTTATGCTATTAAAATTATTTGAAAATGATAGGACCAATAAAATCGTCCTCTTTATTATTCTTATAGCACTAATAACTGCTTCGGCTATATTGGTATCTATGATAGTAATATATTATGTATCTCTTGAAGAAACCGGGGGGGGATGACCAAGTACATGCAGTATCTTTACAAATGTAATTTTAACTTTAATTTAAAAATAAGGATGAGTTTTGCGAGAAAATTTTAGTCGCAAGATGACTTTCCCTGCACGGGTTCATAAAAATATGATACTAATAATATCTTATATAATATGTAGTATTTATTCTACTATTAATTAACAAAACTCTTATAAGTGTTTAAAACCTCTCAATTACACAAATTTGAATGACTGTATAATATAATGTCGAAGGAAACTCCCGATAACGTTAAAAATTCTTTACGTGCGATTGGATTAACGGATTATGAGATTTCAATATATCTAACTTTAATTTCAAAAGGACCTATGGATGCAAGGGAGCTTTCTGATGCATCAGGTGTGCCATATTCTAGAATTTACAATATTTTGACTCAATTAGAAAAGGAAAAAATGTTCATTCTAAGAGAAGAAAACACTCGTCCGTCGACATATTTTGCAAAAAGTCCCGACGAAGTGTTAATTATCGCAAAGAAACAACTTAACGATAATTTTAATGAACACTCAAACAAAATCATCCACATGCTCAAACCTGTTTACGAATCCCACGACACTCCCATAAAAATTGCTTTATATGTTCACCGAGGACGTGACGTATGTATCAGTCGCAGTATTGATCTAATTAATCGGGCTAAGAATTCTCTTTACTTCGTTGCTCCCTATTATGAGTTTCTAGATGTGTTTTATGACGATGTTAAAAAAGCCAGAGCAAGAGGCGTTGTTGATATAAAATTGCTAATTGAAGAAGAAGCATTGAAAGACAAAAAATTTAGAGATATAATCGAAAAATATAGTGAAATCTCTGAAATTCGCTCTCGCAATCAAGTTTTTGGAGCAAGCGTAATAATGGACGAAGGAGAAGATGCATTTATTATCCTGACTCAAGGTTTTTTCAAGGCATTAAGCTATTTCGGCGTAGCTACTGATCATATAGCCTTTGGACCTGCAAGCAACTTTTATTTTGATTATTTATATAAATCAGCAGAAACATTGAAAAGTACGACGAAATAACAAATTTAGAGAGAAAACATAAAAAAATCTTAAATCTCGATTTCCTATTAAACTATCTCACTTATTCTCTTTTCCATTAAAAACAGGGAGAGTTAAATGCGAGGGGTGATCTTTATCGTGATATATTGTTTGGGTGGCGATTTGGCATTTTTTTTTATTTTTTTTCCCAGCAAGGTTAGAATTCACATCAAATCTTGGAAAATTACTTGAAGTAATCTCTAACCGTATTTTATGATTCTCAGGAAAATAAATAGCAATAGATCCGATTACAATTTCGAATTTATAAATCTTGTTAGGGTTAACTAGTTCAGGTTCATCCAAGTTACCACTACGATAACGCGTTCGAATCCCTGAATCAATTATATTTATAGATTTTTTATTGTTTGGGTAAACATCGACTAGTTTAACCATGAAATCTGTATCTTCTACAGTAGTTGAAGCGTAAAAAATTATTTTTACCTCACCAATTATTTCTAACCCTTTTTCAAGGGCATTTGTAGTGAAAATTAGAATGTCGTCGCATTTTTCAATATCAGTTTGGTCTTGAGGACCACTCAATAAGAATAAATTTCTCCCACCTTTAGTAATCACAGGATTGGAAGGGTCAAATAAGTATTGATCTGGTGGTTCTTCTTTAGGTTTGTTTTTAGAAAGAAAACCATCTCCGCTTAAGCTGTTACTCTTCCCATTTGAGTGAAGATATAACTTTAATTCAGTTGAAGTTGGAGGCCATTTATTAAAAGCTCTCCAAATATCCTTGTTTAATATATATATTTGTAATGGAGGAATTTCATTCAAAAGTGATTGGTTCCCTTTTAAGCAACAATCGTACCACCAGAAAGGGAGGATTTTTTGTAAGAATCTAAAATCGTCTTTTAAATGTGAATATTTTAATGGTTTTATTAAAAATTTATCCATATTTATATGACTCCACGGTCCAATGATCATTTTAAACTTCTCTCTGAAAAAATCTGGAGCGTTTTTTTGTATTAACATAACATCTCGCATCATATGCTCTATGAACATGTCATACCACCCCCCTATAAATAACATAGGCGTGTTAAATTCATAGTTGAGTCCAAATGCGTACGGAGATAGGTCGTGGTTGTGAAAAATATTCCTTTTGTAAAACATTTCCTTTATCAGTTTAGCAAACGATCCCTCATCCATCCTTGAAACATCGACATTTGTTTTATACACTCTATTCATCATTTTTATTGAGTATTTAGGACTGTCAAAGTTTGCCATATCTGACAACTTTGGTTTTTTGGAGTCTATTGGTTCGTTATAAAAACTATTCGAAGGATTGAAAAAGAGTTGTTTATAATATCCATTCTTATCCCATTGATCAAAGTCCATTGTTGTTAATTTTTTCATTTTCGCAGTAGAAATCATTATTAAGTATAAAGCTCCTGATAAACCAACAGGATAAAACCCCCCAGGATGCCAGAACACATTGGAATAAGAGCTATGGATAGGATTTAAACAGGCCAGTAAATTATCATTATCCCAAGAGACGGCTAACTGAGTTATACCTAAGTACGATAAACCCCACATTCCAATTTTCTTGTTATACCAAAATCGACGAGTGATCCAACGTAAAGTTTCGAGTCCATCTTGTCGTTCATATATATATAGCGAATTAGTACCGTGCTCACTTGATCGTCCGCAACCCCGAATATCTTGAATTACAGCGACGTACCCTTTAGAAGCGATGAAATATCCTAGAATACTAAGACGATCTTTCCAATAAGGTAATCTTACTAGAATTGTCGGCCCCGTTCCCTTTTTTTTGTAAAGTTCTGTAGGTAGGTAAATATCTGTCGCTAATTTGCCCCCATCTTCAAGCTCTATCAAGACTTCTTTCAGCCTAATCGAATTAGTTTCCGGTAGAAAATTGACATTTTGGAGTCTTTTTGATCGCCCAATTACTTCAAAAATTTTAAAAAGGGGAGTATAAGTATAATCCACAAAAAATGCCATGCGGATAAATATAGAACTTAAAGGAGCTAGAATTGTTGGTAATTTCAAACCGATCTTTATATTTTTAGGATTAAACTTTCTTTTCATACTCTAAAAAGAATATAAAGTGAAAGATTTTTGAATTTAACTATTTACCATGTAATTGTAATTGCTTTTTCGGGGCAAACTTCAACGCATTTAAAACAACGACTACAGAGTGACCTCCAAATGGGCGTTATTCTCCAATCTTGAGGATCATAGATGTCTTTTTGTTTCTTCTCAGTACCTATCGTTTGGTGCATCATGAAAACTGTTGGATCACAAACTTTCATGCACAATCCACATTCTCTAGGGTCAATCTTACCATTTTCTCCACACTTAAAATAATCAATTTCTATTTTTGTTCTTTTTTTTTTCTTAGCTTTACTCATATAATCACCTAGTATGTCCCATCAAATCCAGGATATTCTTCTCTGGGAATTAATTTTAAAGCGTCGTGTTTACAGGCGTGACGGCAAATACCGCATCCAAAACATTTATTATAATCTATTATAACTCTATTCATTGACGGAATAAACCGAATAGCGCTTAATTGACATGTGGCAACACATGATTTACATCCTTGGCATTTATCCTGATCTAATTGGATAATGTATTCCGCTTTATACATCACATTGATATCAAAATTGTTGCGTAGTGTAAACCCTCCACACTCAGGACTCTCACACGAACAGATTGCATTAATGTACGGTATTGGCTGGAACCAAACGGTTGAAATGTAACCTTTTTTGTTGAATTCTTCCAATTTTTCAACTGCAGTCTCTCGATCAATCCTCACTGTTCTCTCTTCTGGTATGAAACGAGGTAATTTTTCGATAACCTCTGACAGAACACCAAAGTTTATGCAAACCGCTTCTTTTTCCTTTCTTTTCATCCAACGACACATACAATAATTACATATAATTGGCTCAGCCGCAAGTTCTGACATGATAATCTGAGCATCTTCTAAGGGTATAACTTGACCAAAATGCCCATCAGCTCTTACGGGATTTCTCCTTTTCTTTTGGCTGTGGATCATGTTTTCAGCCTTCCAACGAAGCACCTTT
>Ga0255368_10346_pt1 | contig 10902 bp, 4 predicted proteins | sample ANMaggSeSYBR01E6_FD_182094 | JGI IMG/M metagenome (GOLD analysis project Ga0255368, IMG submission 182094) | Sediment cell enrichment communities from methane seep in Santa Monica Basin, California, United Staets - ANME aggregate JGI... | ecosystem: Environmental > Aquatic > Marine > Cold seeps >...
CCATATTGAATACCCATAAATTTGAAGAAAACCTAATTGCCATTGGAATAAAAAATAAAGCCGAAAGGATTTTTGTTTTTTGGCAAAACTATCAATTGCCTGAAAGTGAATTAATCAAACAAGATAATCTTTTGACTTTTTCAATTCCATGGGAAGCAAGGAAACATCAACGATCATGGATTCGGATCTGGGCCGAAAATAAATATGGTGTATCAAATGACATCTTAATCCCACTTCATAAAGGATCAGTGGTTTCTCAAACAAAGGAACTTTCAAGGGAAGATTGGGAAGCCTCGGTTTTTTATTTCCTGATGATCGACAGGTTCAATAATGGGAATACTGAAAATGATCATCCGGTTGATGATCCTGAAATTTTATCCAAAGCCAATTATTTTGGAGGTGATCTTGCTGGTGTAACACAGAAAATAAAGGATGGTTATTTTAAGGATTTGGGCATAAATACAATTTGGTTATCACCTATCACACAAAATCCTTTGGGAGCTTATGGGCTATGGCCAGAACCGAGAACAAAATTTTCCGGTTATCATGGATATTGGCCAATATCTTCATCAAATGTTGATTTTCGCTACGGAACTGACAGAGAGTTGAAAGAATTGATTGAAACTGCTCACAAACAAAATATGAATGTGATTCTTGATTATGTGGCCAATCATGTACATGAATTGCATCCTGTTTTCCTGGAACACCCTGACTGGGCAACAAACCTTTACCTGCCCGATGGTTCCTTAAATACAGAAAAGTGGGATGAATATAGATTAACAACATGGTTTGATACTTTTCTTCCCACACTTGATCTTTCAAAAGAAGAAGTTATTGAATCCATGACAGATTCAGCGCTTTATTGGATTCAAAATTTTCAAATGGATGGTTTCAGGCATGATGCAACCAAACATATTCCGGAAGTTTTCTGGAGAACCCTGACCAGGAAACTGAAAGAGAATGTTAGTATCCCACAAAATAAAAGGTTGTACCAGGTGGGTGAAACCTATGGAAACCGAGAGTTGATAAATAGCTATGTAAGTTCCGGTATGATGAATGGCCAGTTTGACTTCGGTGTATACGATCAGGCTGTGGGTGTATTCGCAAGGGATAATGAATCATTTGAAAAGCTTGCCGGATCACTACAGGAAAGCCTTGATTATTACGGTTATCACAACCTGATGGGCTATATTTCAGGCAACCAGGATAAACCCAGGTTTATATCTTTGGCAGGAGGTGATCTAAAATTTGACGAGGATGCAAAACTAGCCGGATGGACGCGTGAGATTGGTGTAGGTAATTCCAAAGCATATAAAAAACTTCAATCCTTGAATGCATTCAATTTAACAATACCTGGTATTCCTACAATATACTATGGTGATGAATTTGGAATTCCAGGCGCCAACGATCCGGATAACCGTAGAATGATGCGTTTTGAGAATCTTAGCAAAAAAGAGCAGCATACTTTTGAGGTTGTAAAACAATTAATCCGGCTCCGCAGAAATAACATCCAGCTTATTTATGGTGACTATGAATTGCTATATTTAGATAAATACACCTATGCTTTCTCTAGAACATATTTTGATAAAATAGCTATTGTACTATTTAACAAGTCTCCAAAGCCTTTACCGGTACATATAGAAATCCCGGATCGAATAATCAAAGATGATCTTCAGGCAAAGTTTAATTCAAATTTTACAATGGAAAGAAACAAAATGCAGGTAATTGTGGAGGGTAATTCATTTGAAATTATTATAAATTGATCTGCAAAAACTTCTTAGCAGTTAAAAACCGCTTAAAAGTTTAAAAATCTATTTACCTTTGCTTGCATGGCGGGTAATACTTTTGGTAATATTTTCAGGTTAACAACTTTTGGCGAATCACATGGCCCGGCCATTGGCGGGGTCATTGATGGATGTCCGGCAGGGCTGGAAATTGATATGAATTTCATACAACAAGAACTCGATCGAAGGAGGTCAGGACAATCAAAAATTACTACCCAACGTGATGAAAAGGATAAAGTTGAAATTCTATCAGGAGTTTTTGAAGGTAAATCAACAGGCACACCAATCGCTTTTGTTATTTATAACAAAAATCAGAAATCAAAAGACTATGATCATTTAAAAGAATTGTACCGCCCTTCGCATGCCGATTTTACCTATGATAAAAAATATGGGATCAGGGATTATAGGGGTGGTGGCCGGTCATCAGCAAGAGAAACGGCAGCAAGGGTTGTAGGTGGTTCGATTGCAAAACTATTACTTCAAACTCAGGATATCAATATTCAGGCTTATGTATCACAAATCGGTTCTGTTTGCGTGGAAAAGGATTATCAATCACTTAACCTTGATTTAGCAGAAAAGTCACCCGTTCGGTGCCCTGATGAGAAAACAAGTGATGATATGGTAAAGCTGATTGAAAAATTGAAAAGCGAAGGAGATTCTACAGGGGGAACAATAACCTGCATCATTAAGGAGGTACCTCCAGGAATTGGTGAACCTGTATTTGACAAGCTTCATGCTGATCTGGCTAAAGCAATGCTAAGTATCAATGCAGTAAAGGGTTTTGAATATGGTTCAGGTTTTGAATCCGTATCTATGAAAGGTTCTGAACACAATGATGTTTTTATAAAGGATGGTCAAAAAATTTCTACAAAAACTAATTTCAGTGGAGGTATACAGGGAGGAATTTCAAACGGGCAGGACATTTATTTCAGGGTTGCCTTTAAACCGGTGGCTACGATTATGAGTGACCAAGAAACAGTTGACAAAAAAGGAGATACTCAGAAATTGGAAGGCAAAGGAAGACATGATGTTTGCATTGTTCCGCGTGCTGTTCCGATAGTGGAATCTATGGCTGCGCTTGTTATTGCTGATCATTATTTGCGAAATAACTCTGCGGCCTTAGCTTGAAAAACATGTACAATTTGTAATCGAAAAATGATATTATTTTTGATCAATTAAATTTATTTTACAACAGAATACTTCAAAATTAATTACTTGAGATATGAAAACATTTCTTAAAATTATCGGAATTCTGATTGTTCTTGTAATTGTATTGGCTTTAATATTGCCATTAATCTTCAAGGGTAGAATCATTGAACTGGCGAAAGAAGAGATCAACAAAAATGTAGAAGCCACAGTTGATTTTCAGGATATTAATCTTTCATTATTCAAAAACTTCCCGAATTTCAGCCTTGGAATTAAAGAAATAGTGATTACCGGCGTAGATGAATTTGAGAATGATACGCTTGCAAATATCAAAGCAATTGATGTTACCCTGGATATTATTAGTGTGATATCCGGGAATAATTATGAAATCAAAAAGATCATAATCTCCCAACCATACATATTTGTAAAAGTAACCAAAGAAGGTAAAGCCAATTATGATATTGCCCCTAAAGGTGAATCAAAGCCTATAGAAACTGAGAAACCCAAAGAATCATCACCTTTTTCCATGACGCTAAAAAAGTTTGAAATTCAAGATGGGAAAGTGATTTATAAAGACAATAAATCAGGTATGCTCCTTGAGGTTATCGGATTTAATCACAGTTTAATGGGCAACTTGACTTCAGATTTTACAGTGCTCAGAACAAACACTACTATTGATCAATTTACCTTGAATTCCGGAGGTGTCAACTATTTTTCTAAAACAAATATCAAATACAAAGCTGATATTGAAGCCGATTTAATGAATGAAATTTATACGGTCAGTAAAAATGAGCTAAAGCTAAATGAACTTGCCATTAATTTTGACGGCTCAGTTTCAATGGTCAATGAGGATATCAATCTTGTACTTACATTCAATGCGCCTAAAACAAATTTCAAGAATATTCTTTCTTTGGTCCCGGCAATTTTTGCAAAGGATTTCCAGAACATTGAAACCAGTGGAAGTTTAACATTGGAAGGGCATGTTAAAGGTCTGTATAGCGAAAACAACTTGCCGGCTTTTGCATTAAACCTCTCAGTGGATCAAGGCATGTTCAAATATCCTGACCTGCCAAAAGCTGTGACTGATATTGATATTAAAGCCAGGATTTCAAACCGTGGAGGTGATGCCGATAATACGCTCATCGATGTTTCAAAGCTTAATCTTAAAATGGCTGAAAATCCGGTTAATATCAGCCTTTTGGTAAAAACTCCAGTTTCCGATCCTGACATTAATGGACGGATCAAAGGCCAACTTGATCTTGCAAAAGTTTCTGAATTTTATCCTTTAGCAGAAAACAAAAAGCTTAACGGAACATTTATCACCGACATAACATTAAAAGGCAAACTATCAGCAGTGGAAAATAAACAGTACGAAAACTTCACTGCCTTAGGCTCGATGCTAATCAATGGATTTGAATATGCAAGTAATTCTATAAGTGAGCCAATTAAGATAGGTAATGCACAACTGAATTTTTCTCCGTCATATCTTGATTTGGTTTCTTTCAGTTCAAAAATTGGCGACAATGATCTAACAGCAACCGGTAAGATTGAAAATTACCTGGCCTACATTTTTAAAAATGAAGTATTAAAAGGAGAGCTAACTACCCATTCTAAGTTTTTTAATATTTCAGCTTTAATGACTGAAAAAGAAGCCGGATCAACATCTGAAGAAACATCCTCAGATACATCTTCCATGTCGGTTATTGAAATTCCGGCAAATATTGACTTTACGCTTAGTACCACATTCAATAAATTAATTTATGATAATATTGAAATGGAGAATGTGGGAGGTTATATCACGATCAAAGATCAAAAATTAAACCTTGAGAACCTGAGCATGAACCTCCTTGATGGAGAGATGGTGGTAAACGGAAGCTATAATGCAATTGATATCAACAATCCTGAATTTGACTTTAATCTTGATATTGATCTTATCGATATTCAGAAAGCTTATAATACATTTGATATTGTTTCGAAATATGCCCCGATTGCCAAAAAAACAACCGGCAAATTGTCTACCAGTGTAAAACTAAAATCGAACCTGACACAAAATATGATGCCTGATTTTAAGACAATGTTGGGTAATGGAGAATTAGAAACAGGTACAGTAAAGATTGCTGATGTAAATACTCTGGATAAAATTGGTGATGTACTCAAGATGGAAAGCCTGAAAAGTTTTGACATAGAAAAAATCCTGCTTCAATTTGAATTCCTGGATGGAAAAATAATGATTGATCCGTTTGATGTCAACATAAATAAATACAGCGCTACATTAGGTGGATGGACAGGATTTGACCAATCCATTGAGTATGCATTGAACATGAATATTCCAAGAGATGCCTTCGGATCAACTGCCAATAATATTTTGAATGATCTTGTGAACGAGGTAAATGCAAAGGGCGCTAATTTCAGTCTGGGAGAAACCGTTTCCCTTGATCTGCTGATCGGTGGGACATTGACCAATCCGGAAATTAAAACAGCGTTAAAGCAAACAGGCAAAAGCCTTGTTGAAGATGTTACTGAGCAGATTAAAGAGGAAATCAAAAAGAAGAAAGAAGAGATCAGTCAGCAAGCGAGGGAGCAAGCACAAAAAATATTGGATGAAGCTGATCAACAAGCACAGAAAATAATTGGAGAAGCTGAAAAACAAGCTGACAATCTTCGAAAAACTGCATCTGATGCTGCAAAAAAGTTAACGGATGAAGCTGATAAACAAGGCGCCAGTCTTATTGCAGAAGGAAAAAAAAATGGATTTCTTGCTGAAGCTGCTGCCAAAGAATCAACAAAATTACTTACCAAGGAAGCAGATAATAAAGCCAACAAACTAATATCTGAAACGGATAAGCAGGCAAACGGGTTGGTAAATAAGGCAAAACGGGAAGCAGGTAATCTCAAGAAAAATGCACAGAAAGAAGCGGATAAATTGTTAGGGAAATGATTTTAAAAATATAACCGCAATGTCACGCAAAGTTTATCACGAAGGAACGCAAAGTATATTTTGCCTTGTACAAATACTACTTTCAGAATTAGAAATGATATTACTCTATTAAACTTTAGACCTTAGTGCAACTTTGTTGATAACCTTAATGTTTTGTGGTAAAAGAACTAATTCTGTTTTTGATTTACTCTTATTATAATGTTAGGTCAAATTTTTAGAAATAAAATCAATCATATTCCTTCATTTAAATCATTCCATTATTATAGTCTAAGTATATTTATACTTGGAATATTCTTAAGCTTAAATTTTCCCTTGCAAACTCAAGCTCAGGAATCTGATCTTTGTCCTGAATATAAAAACAACAGGGCCAACAAAGTGTATGATAAAGCCATCAAGGCTTTCAGGCAAAGAACATATTCCGAAAGTATCCGGCTTTTAAATGACGTGATTGATATTGAGCCGGATTATGTTGATGCTTATTATGTTTTGGGATTAATTTATATTAAAGAGCGGCGCATGAACCTTTCGGAAGCACGGGAGAATTTCCTGAAAGTAGTTCAGATTTGTCCAACCTATGATGTTTATGCCTATTATCATTTGGCACGAATTGCCTATGGATCCCAGGATTACGCAGCTGCTTATGATTTCATCTCAATATTTCTGGAAGATGTAGACAAAATAAAATCTGATGAAGATTATGAAGATGCCATAACACTGCAGGACTTTTCAAAGTTCTATGATGGCCTTTTAAAAAACCCTGTCCCGTTTAATCCAAAACCTGTTCCGGGCATTTCAACAGAATATGATGAGTATCTTACAATCATTTCACCGGACAATGAAATGGCACTTTTTACAAGGAAAATTATGATTCCTCCTAACAGGGATAACATTACCCCGCAAATGACATTCAAGGAACGATTTTATTATAGCGAACGTGAGTATGACGAATTTACAAGGGGTGATTTAATGCCATTCCCTTTTAACAAGCATGATAACGAAGGAGGCGCAACCATCACTATCGACAACAAATTGCTGTTTTACACACTTTGTAAGTACACCAAAAACCTGCGATACTACAACTGCGATATTTGCTATTCAGAAAATATAAATGGAACATGGACATTAATTGAAAGTATTGGCGAAAATGTAAATCGTAATAATTCATGGGAATCACAGCCTTCCATAACTTCAGATGGCAAAACTTTATATTTTGTGAGTGACAGGGATGGAGGATTCGGAGGTTACGACATTTATAAAACCTATAAAAATGAGGAAGGAGTATGGAGTATTCCTAAGAATCTTGGCCCTGTCATAAATTCTAATGGCAATGAAAAATCACCTTTTATTCATACCGACAGTCAAACATTGTACTTTTCTTCTGATGGATTAATGGGACTGGGTGGATACGACATTTTTTATGCAAAATTAAATGCCGATGGTTCGTGGAATAACCCCAAAAATATCGGATATCCAATTAATTCCTATGATGATGATGTTGGATTTTTTGTTAGCACGGATGGACATTACGGATACTTTGCTTCCAATAAATTCGAAGGTTTTGGGGGATGGGATTTATATTCATTTGACCTTTACGAAGAGGCCCGCCCGGAAAAGGTATTGTTTTTAAAAGGAAAAATCAGTGATCCGGAAAATGATGGATTTAAAAATACAATGGTTGAATTGAAAAATGTAGAATCCAAAAGAATAACTGAAATTCCTGTTGACTCAATCACCGGTGAGTATATAACCGTAGTGCTGTTCAGGGATGATTATATTATGACCGTGAAGAAGAAAGGTTATGTTCAGGAATCAAATTATATTTCCAGAATTAACCCGAGGAATACAAAGCCTCTGAACATATTCGTTGATTTAAAAGCTATTGAAGTCGGAAAATCATACCGCCTGAATGATATTTACTTTGACTTCAACTCGGTTGAATTAAAACATGAATCAATGGTAGTAATCGAGGAATTTTACCAATTCTTATTGACCAATCCTACTATGAAGGTTTCCATTCAGGGCCATACCGACAATATTGGCAAGAAAGAGGATAACCTTGTGCTTTCTGAAAATAGGGCTCAGGCTGTTTTCGAATACCTGATAAAATTGGGAGTTAACATAAACCGGATTGATTACAAAGGATTTGGCGAATCCAAACCGATTGACACAAATGCAACAGAAAAAGGAAGGGCCATGAACAGGAGGACGGAGTTTGTTATTATTGAAAAGTGATACAAAAAATTAGTTCAGAGTTTTGTGTTTAGAGTTCTGCGTCAATCGGAGAAAAGGTCTTTGAGATTCATTGGTGGATAAAATTAAAATATTTTGATATATCCACAAAAAGAGGGAAGATATTAATTAATTTTTTGCTAATTTTTTATGAGTTTTTCAGAAATGAACAATCCATCAGAAGAATAAGCTGAAATATAATACAAACCAGGTTTAATGCCTGAAATATCCATTTCAATATTCCATTTCCTAAAATATTTGCTATGCATAATTATATTGCCCAGCATGTCCATGATCACCAGTTCAGCATCCTGATTGCGGAATCCTAAAGGGATTTCAATATGTAACTTATCCTTAGCAGGATTAGGAAAAATAACCAACGCTGATTCCTGGATTACGTTTGGATTTACAATCCCTGTTGACAATGTATCCAAATGTAATTTTAAGAAGTAAACATCACGTCCTTCTCCCCAATTGAAATGAGAACCGGCAATAAGAAGGTAATCTTCCAGTAGAATCATGGCATTTCCCTGCTGCATATTGTATTCATTGAATTTTATGCTTGTAATTGAATCGCCCAGTTCATTTATCCTCAAAATAAAAAGTTCGTCATTAAACACGCCACAAGCAATAATTTTATTATTTTCTACAGACAATATAGATGTTACAGAACTCCAGGCTATTTCAAAATAAGAATTTTCCCAGAGTAACTGACCTTCCAAATCAGACTTTATGATGTTGGCATAATAGGATTTCGCATTTTCATGCATACCTGCCATATAAAAATTTTCATCCTGTGAAATTGCAGAGCATAAATTAACCCCGTTAAAAGATGTAAATACTTTATTCAAAACTACATTTCCAAGAATATCATATTTCGTTAATATGCAGTGTGAATAATTTACTAATCCATTAAAACCGGCCACATAAAACTCATAGTCCGAAACCAAGTGGATGGTTTTAGATTCGTTGGCAGAAGCAGGTATAGTCCAATAAATATTTCCTATCGCATCGGCATAAATTATTTTAGAAGCATAAGGTATAAGAAAAACCCGCTGTATCATGAGTAAATCCGAATTATCCAATTCGACAATATCATGCAGTGAACTTCCATATTCATTTGGGAATGTTTGACTCCATATCGAATCTCCTTCAGCGTTTATTTTAAGCAGGTATGCTTGAGAACCATAAGAGCCCGCAATTAAAAAATTATCATCAATTGTTTGAATGATTCTTTTACCATGGCAACTTGAATCAGCGCCATAGATTTTTGACCATATCATTTCACCGTTTTTATCAGTTTTAATTAGCAGTATATTCCCAATATCATTATCATTCCTGGTTTCACAACACAGAATAAACCCGCTATCTGCCGTTGCAATTACATCGTGAGCTGCATCATCGTAACTAAAATCATATGATTTCTCAAAAACCAATGCCTGGGAAAAAAGTAAACCGTGAAATAAAAAAGCAATAATAAGAAAGCTGAATGTCTTTTTCATGGGTTTAATAATTAAATGATTTAAATAGTAAAGATAAGAAAAAATTCTTTGTATGTAAATCGAATAAAATAACCTTTATACACATTTTATTTTCACAATATTATCAACAAACCCTGTATAATGTCCATAAAAAGAAAAATTTTATACTGGAATAAAAATTTCACAAACAGAGTTTAATGAGGAGTTGCCCATTATGTCTTCCTTTTTATTCAATCGAAAGTTTTTTAAAACATTAAATATATTAACTTTGTAATAAGATTAAAATACAATTTGCAAACTATAACATACAGAACAAATAAATAATTAACCATGGGAAAAATTGTAAAATACACCCCACCCAAAACTATCTGGGAAGTTTATGATAATCTCGATTACAATGAAGCTTTAGAGAGCAGTGATGAAAGATATGTGGACATTTCGGCAGGCCGGGAAGAATTCAATTTTAAAGATCTGTTAAGCTTTCTGAAAGTTAGCAGTAAATTTGAATTTAGGGGAGAAAAGCCTCCGCAGAAAGTATATTCAGTTTTTTTCGGACATAGGGGATGTGGAAAGTCCACTGAATTAAAAAGACTTGCTGAAAAATTGGATAATGAAAAGCTCTTTTTTGTTGTCACACTTGATACTGCCATTGAATTGGACAATAACAATGTTAAATATGTTGATGTATTTATGGCATTGGCCAAACGTTTAATTGACAAATTAGAAAGGCATAAAATTGAAATTGATCCTGTATTCCTGGAAAATTTAGAGTCATGGTTTAGCAAAAAAATTATAATTGATGAGAAAAGTAAAGATTATTCGTTAGATATAAAAGCGGGTATAGAAGGCAAGGTTGGTCTTTCTTTCTTTGGGAAAGTATTTGCAAATATAACCACAGCTTTCAAAAATAATTCATCTTACAAGGAACAACTAAGAGAAGAAATCAAAAATAATTTTAGTGAGTTTGCTAATGGTTTCAACAAACTGATTGCAGCTGCCAATGAAGCTGTTTCAAAAAAGATTGACAGAAAAGCAATTCTATTTTTAGTTGATGGATTAGATAAACTATCCGGTGATGATTCAAACAGTTTCTTTATTTCTGATGTTAACCAATTGCAGCAAATCCATTCTAATTTTATTTATACAGCACATATTGATTTACTATATAAAGGAACTTCAATAACACAGGTATTTGATTTTTCGGTTCTACCAATGGTAAAAATTGCAGAAAAAGACGGAACAATATTTAATAAGGGTTACGAAGTTTTGCGCAAATTAATATATCAACGTGCCGATAAAAGTTTATTTACTTCTGAAAAAGTTG
>Ga0255368_10347_pt1 | contig 10889 bp, 8 predicted proteins | sample ANMaggSeSYBR01E6_FD_182094 | JGI IMG/M metagenome (GOLD analysis project Ga0255368, IMG submission 182094) | Sediment cell enrichment communities from methane seep in Santa Monica Basin, California, United Staets - ANME aggregate JGI... | ecosystem: Environmental > Aquatic > Marine > Cold seeps >...
ATTAACCGGGAGAATGCCCTCCGCCTATGGGATACGATGCCCTCCACCGCAAGAGGGATTGTGGAGTATGGTCCGGATTTGATCGATGTATTCGCCCCCGGGCGAGACCTGATGGCGCGCGTAAATGCTGCCGTTGATACCCCATCCAGTTGGAGGGAACAACTGGGCAAACTGGTGGAGCGCGATCGAGCCGGAACGCCCGATATCGAGCAGCGCAACCTTTTTGAACAGTATGTGCGTGTGCTTAAATCGGTTGCAGTCGAGCACCCACTAGTCATTATCCTGGACGATATGCAGTGGGCGGATGGCGCCTCCCTTAACCTGCTTTTCCATCTGGGGCGACGGTTAGAGGGCGAACGGATCTTGATCGTCGGAGCATACAGGCCAGAGGAGGTCGCCCTGGGCCGCGGGGATGACCCTCATCCGTTGGAGAAGATCCTGGCCGAGTTCAAACGCCAATTCGGTGACATAGAAGTTGATCTTGGAACAACAGGAGCGGACGAGTCACGCCATTTTGTCGATGCCTATATCGACAGTGAACCCAATCGCTTGTCCCCCGATTTCCGGGCAGCGTTGTTCGCCCATACAGAAGGACATCCGCTCTTTACGGTGGAACTGCTGAGGAATCTCCAGGAGCGGGGCGACATCGTCCAGGATTCAGAAGGCGTATGGGTGGAGACGGATGATCTCGACTGGTCTGTCCTCCCCGCTCGAGTCGAAGGTGTGATTGAGGAGCGCATTAGCAGATTAGAGGATGAATTGAAAGAGACTCTCACGGTTGCGAGTGTGGAGGGCGTGGATTTCACGGCTCAGATCGTCGCCCGGGTGCGGGAGGTGAAAGAACGAGCGCTTATTCGTCAATTGAGCCAGGAGCTGGATAAGGTACACCGCCTCGTGCAGGAGCATGGCATCCTGGAAATACTGAAACAGCGACTATACCAGTACCGGTTCCGTCATCAAATGTTCCAACAGCATCTTTATAACGGTCTGGGAAACTTCGAGCGAACCGAGCTGCATCGAGAAGTGGGTTCGATTCTCGAAGATGTCTACGGAGATCGAGCGAGAGAGGTTGCCCCTCAGCTTGCTTATCATTTTACAGAGGCGGGTGAGTCCGAGCGAGCGCTTGAGTACCTCATTCAGGCTGGGGATCAAGCGCGGATGATCTATGCGCATGCTGAGGCGATTGAGTTTTACCAGCGAGCTGTACAAATCCAGGAAGAGATGAACGATTCGGAGGGTATGGCGCCCTTACATATGAAGCTGGGTCTCGTGCATACCGCAAGCTTCCAACATGTTGAGGCGAGAGCATCCTACGAGAAGGCATTTGAATTATGGGAACCGGCTTTTAAATTTAAAGATGGATCGCAATGGATTGAACCCTCAAAGGAGATGCGTTTCGCGATTGCCGAACCAGTGAGCTTTGATCCGGGGAGAATGTCAGATGATATGTCCACATTTATTGCCCGGCAGCTTTTCGAGGGATTAGTCACCCTGGATACAGACTACAATGTGCTGCCAGCTGCAGCAATACGATGGGATGTTACGGAAGATGGGACACGCTATACCTTTCAATTGAGAGAGGGTCTGTTCTGGAGTGATGGTAAACCTTTGACCGCTGCAGATTTCGAATTTGCTTGGAAACGGAATCTAAGACTCGCAGATCAATCACCAGCTGTGAACCAGTTGTATGGCATTAAGAACGCACGTGCATATGTTGAGGGCGGAGTAGGTGACCTGGATGAAGTTGGAATCCGTGCATTGGACGACCTCACGCTGGAGATCCAATTAGAATCGCCGATGGCTTACTTTCCTTACCTCTTGACTTTACCTATTACCTATCCACAACCGAAATGGGCTATCGGAGGAGACCATCGTTCCTGGATGATACCCGAGAAAATGATCGTCAATGGCCCTTATCAATTAGTCGGATGGGAATCGGGGGAAAAACTCAACCTGGAGATAAATCCAAATTACCTGGGTGTGTTCTCAGGCAATATTCGAACTATCGAATGCCCATTCATTCATGATTTTCCCGATGCTCTACAAGCTTTCAGTGAGCGTTATTATGATGGGATCAGTATGATAACGGCCGATCCCAAGACTGTGGCAACCGCCCAACGGAAATTTGGAAAGGATCTTGTATTTACCCCTCAACATTCCACGTTCTTTTTAATTTTCCGCAACGATCTTCCACCATTCGACGATGTTAGGGTCAGGCGTGCGTTTACATCTGCGGTCGATCGAGTTGCACTCTCTGAAGAGACATCACAGGGTCTCTACCTACCTGGAACCAGTGGAATGATTCCGCCAGGCTTGCCAGGTCACACGAAAGATTTGGGCATCCCTTTCGACCCTGAAGAAGCCCGGAATATACTTCAAAGCGCAGGCTATCAATCGCCATCGGATTTTCCCACTGTGGAATTGCTGTTCACGGGAGGTTCAACATTTGACCCCGTCGTTACATTTCTACTAAATTCCTGGCGAGACCATCTGGATATCAAGGTAAAGGGGTGCAGTGCTGAGTGGACTGAATTTACTCGAAGGCGGGATCACGATCCGTCTCATATGTCGCTCATGGGATATATCGCGGATTATCCTGATCCGGATGATATGTTACGGAAACCATTTCACAGCACAGAAGGGGATAACCTACCACGATGGAGAAACGGAAAGTTTGATACCCTGGTTGATCAGGCGACTCGCGCGGTCGATCCGGCAGAACGAATTAAGCTGTACAAAGAAGCCGATCAGCTATTGGTCCGGGAGGAAGTGGCGGTGATACCGTTGGGGTATGCACAGGGACGGACTTTGGTAAAACCATACTTAAGGATGCCAAGAATAGCCCCTTACCTAATGCAATTCAAGGAGATGGTCCTTGGAGAGGAGGCCGATGAGCGTTTGTGATTTTTTTCGTGACCTATTCAAGAAATCGGAGGAGACAATGAACGGGCAAGGAGATCGAGTACGAACCTGGTTGGTCGTCAGTGCTACAGATAAAAATACGCTGCGTGGATACTATGGCAGGATTAGAAAACTTGATCGTGGCGACGATGTCGTTATCATCCGGGGAGACATCGCGGAGACGGCCGATGGGGCTTCCAAACTTGTCGTTCCTGTCGATGTGGATCGTAACGCATATGCGATGCTGATCCAGGATATTGAAACGATCGTTGGAGCGCAGAACCTAGAAGTGCTGGAAGTCAAAGTTTTTGATCCACCGATACCTCAAAATGCGTCCGGGTTCATCACACAGGAAGAATTGGGTGAAACAGAAAAAGTTGTTCCGTTTAAAGACCAGTTGGAACCTGGCCGACAGGACTTTAACAGCCCTGGCTACAATCCGTGGGGTTGATCAGGAAGCCTCTCCAATCCATTCGGCTGCCGGAAAGCTCTCTCTCAATATTGTCATGAATGCCCATAAAAAACCGCCTTCGTCCGAAGGCGGTTTTTGTGCAATAATAGAGTTGTCAAGATGCAGGCTCGCACACATCATAGCGCACACCGCCGGGGGTCCAATCGCAGCCTGCACATTTTTTGAACACACATCCTTCGCCAAAGCCCCTCCAACATGCGCATACGCAACCCTTTTCCCCGTTTGTTGTGATCGTCGATGCGTTAAATTTCGGATTGGTAGAAAATATATAGTATGGACCAAGACATCATCCGCTCCGTTTCCATATTCTCCTCGCTGCCCGACGAGGAGGTCGAGCGTCTTGCCAGGACTCTCAACCTGAAAGAGATCCCCCAGGGAACGCTTCTCGTGGAAGAGGATACCCCGGGTGTTCGCTATTACATCCTTGTCGAAGGCGAGGTTGAAGTCGTCAAAGCCCTGGGAACAACTGACGAGCGCCCATTAGGTGTGCGCGGACCTGGGTCATTCATCGGGGAGATGAGCCTCTTCAGCGAGGATGGGCGACACACCGCCAGTGTTAGAGCCAAAGTCCCCTTACAGCTCCTTGAACTGGATAATGCCGACCTGGACTCGCTGCTGCACCGCCAGCCACGATTTGCCTACGAAATGATGCGCACGATCAGCCGACGTCTGGAGGAATCCGAGCATCTCACGATCCTCGATCTTCGCCAGAAGAACGTTGAACTGCAGCAAGCTTATGATGACTTAAAAGCAGCCCAAGCCGAAATTATTGAGAAGGAAAAGCTCGAGAAAGAGTTGGAAGTAGCACGGGAAATCCAACAGAGCATTCTCCCCCGGGAATTTCCGCAATGCCCTCGGCTTGACTTCGGCGCCTGCATCGTACCTATGGCCGCAGTTGGGGGAGACTTTTTCGACTTCATCGCCCTCGACGATGACAGATTCGGTGTCGCCGTAGGTGACGTGACCGATCATGGGGTTCCTGCAGCACTCTTCATGGCGCAAACGGCAACCTTACTGCGTGTGGAGGCCCAACGAACAGGTTCTCCAAAGAACGTGCTGCTGGAAGTCAATCGACTTTTATTGGATGTAAACGAGGCCGGGATGTTTGTCACGCTGCTCTACGGCATCTTGGACTGCAAGAAAAACACCTTCCACTACGCTCGAGCCGGGCACGAGCTGCCCATCGTCATGAACCCGAAAGGCAAGTGGGAGAATGTAGCTCAAGCAGTGGGACAACCTCTGGGTTTGTTCGACGAACCGTTAATCGATGATCAAACCCTCGATCTGCCGAACGAAAGCTTGCTTGTCCTCTATACCGACGGTGTCACGAATGCACTGGACGAGCAAAATCAGATGTTCGGCCTGGAGAATTTCCTCGCCGCAATTTCAGGAGAAAAGGACCAACCCGCTCAGAAACTTTGCACCCAGGCCCTGGAAACCATGGATACTTTCCGAGCCGGAGAAGACCCATACGATGACGTCACGCTAGTCGCCGTTAAGATCAGTTGATCTGGGAAGAACGGCGAGCTGGCACAGAGAGATAAATCACTCACCTGACCAGAGACGCTCAGCTCGGCCTGCATACCGACCTGCCTGAGAAGCATCCGATTGAACATGTACGGCTATCAGGAAGTACCCAAGACTTTCGGGGGACTCACACCACCAGGCGGTTACGTTTTTATATCGCACGATCTCCTCAATATGCACGGCGTAAACACCCGCCGCGGTTCACAAACCTTAATCCCTGGATTCGATAGAGGGGTGAGAACCCTTCGCCGTCCATTGGCTTTGCCCAGGACGAGCGCTCGGGATATTCTCACCCCTGCGTCATTTCAAAGCATGATTGTCTCGATCTCGCCGTCTGTGCTCACTCAAACCGGAAACGCCAGACCCCGATCAGGAAAAACACGACTGCGAAAACAAGCAGAACTCCGGCCAGCGGCAGGACTTCCATCAGCCCAAACCCCTGCAGCATCAACCCATTCAGCCCATCCATCACCCAGGTCGTCGGCAGGACTTTATTCGCCGTCAACAGCACATCGGGAAACAACTCGGACGGCCACCAACATCCACCCAGCAAAGCCATCGCCATACCGGACATAATGCTCAAGTTATTAGCCTGTCCGGATGTCTTCACTACCGTACCCATGAGCGTGCCGAAGGCTACCGAAGCCAGGCTGAAAGCCAGCAGCAGCACAAACAGGCCAACCATTGAGCCCCCCCAGTAAACCCCCATCACCAGACCACCGAAACCAATCAAAAGCGCCATCTGCACCCAGGCAGGAACGAGTTGACCTACGAAGGTCCCCAATAGAAAGGTCGACTTTGAGGTTGGCGTGGTGAGCAGTCGCCGCAGCGTGCCCATCGTTCGCTCATCGGTCAATACTACGGATGTCCCCAAGAGAGGGATAAAGACCCACGTAACGAGCTGCCCCGCGTTAGCTTGAGCAGCCGTAGCTTCACGGTAATCCAACGCTTCGGATTGATCTGGAACCGTCATCTCAACCCGATCCGGGAGATTCCCAAAAGCATCCTGCGCTAGCGAGAGGCTGTTGTCAAAATACGCTTCACGCTCTATCTCGCTGCTGAAAGGCGCAAGCAATTCGCGTTCTGTCGTGCTCACATGGGCTGCGAGCAGTGAACGACTTAGCGTTTCAACAATGGTGAGTGCTTCTTGCTCTGCCGCGCGCGCATCTTGCATGTCCTCAAGCGCTCGCAGCTCCAGTTCAGTGGACTCGCCAGCCAGAAGCTGCCCCCCGAAGCCCGTTGGTATCTGCAGGTAGGCGTCGATCTGCTCATCCACCAGAGCCGATACAGCACCTGCGAGCGAGAGAGTTTCAACCTCAACCACCTGAGAATTCATAAGAGTCGTCACCAGCTCGATAGACAATGTTGATTGATCCTCATCCACAACAGCTAATCGGGGAAGCTCTTGATCGCTCCCGAATTTCTCAAAACCGCCGCCCAGCATGAAGATGAAGAACACGGGCAGGACGAGATAGAACAGTATCTCGGAGATGCTGGTGAACCGGTTTTTGATATCCTTCCAAGCGATGTTGATTATCTTCTTCATTTTCCTTCTCCAGTACCTAATACCTAAACCTCAACTGCGATTCAGACCGCGTCGACGGAAGATCACGACCGCAACTGCGAAGAGAACGCCGCCCATCAGGAGCAACCCCGCGATCGGTTCGTAAACATCCGCCATCGCCCCACCCTGGGCGAGCGTCAGAAAACCCTCCTGCGCCCAGGCGTTGGGGGTCACCTTGCTCAACATCCCCAGCAAACCCTCGAAGCCGACACCGCCAAAGAACGAACCTCCTAATAATCCAAAGGTCAGCATCATCGCTGTGCCGATATTTGAGACCTGACCGGGTGTTGAAGCGAAGGCTGCCAGCACGATTCCCCATCCAGTTGCACCGATGACCGCGGCGACGATCAAGATGATGACAGCCAGCGGATCACCCCAATCTAGCTGGAAGAGCAAGCTGCTTGCGGTAATCAAGATCGCTACCTGCACAACTCCAATCAGCACAATCCCCAAGACTTTCCCGCCCAAGACCTGAGCGGTGCCGGTTGGCGTTGTGAGCATGCGTGATAACGTACCCTCCTCGCGCTCCGCCAGGATGCTCCTTCCCCCGACACTTGTTACCGTGTACATCAGGAACAGCATGGCCATACTCGGAGCCAGAATCGCCAGCGGGTTAAAATCCGGTTCATCAGCTTCTATATCACCGAGGCTTATGGTGATAAGCGATAGATCCCCGGCTTGTGTCACGAGCCGTTCACCAATCTCACGCCCGACTGTAAGTACATCCTGCGGCTGGATTAATCTGCTTTGCACCAATCCACTTACAGCTATTTGACTGCTCACTACGCCTATCTCAACCTGACCGATAAAACGGTCAATCATGGATTTCACGATATTTGCGCGGATCGGTTCTCCAGGGTTGGTAAAAAATTCCAGTGAGGCTCCACCATTTCCATCGCTTGCATCCGGATTGAGAATAACGTCTTCGGTAAACTCCTCAGGGACGATCAGCGCCCCGCTGTGCCGACCGTCCTCCACTTCCCTTCTGGCCTGAGCGGGGTCATCCAGGAGTGTTACTTCGAGCAAATCGCGCATGCTTTCATCCTGAAGCCATGAGGTCAGCGCCGCGCCCAGATCGCCCATATCTTGATTCACGACAGCGATGGGGATGCGCTCTAATCCACTTCCACCTTGTGAGAAACTCCCGGTAACAAAACCCATGGCTAACGTGAGTACAAAAGGCGCAACCAACATAATTAGCGCGGCTCGGTCGCGGAATGCAACTCGCAGATCCTTCAACCCTATCGTCAGTAACTTCTTCATCATCGCCCTCCTAGTCCCGCAGCGCCCGACCGGTCAGATGCAGAAAAACCGCTTCTAAGTTGGGCTCCTGAACGGAGATATCTGAAATTCGTGCACCTTGAGCATTGGCGATAGTGATCAAATCCGGTAGGGCTGCATTACCATCGTTTGCGATCAAGCGTACGTTCCCGTTCGCGGCTTTTACCTCCCTCACTCCCTCGACAGCGCTAAGCGCTTTAATCAGCTCCGGCCGACTGTGTTCTTCGGTGATTCCGAGTTCAACGATGTCCTGCTCCCCCACCAGCTGTGTAAGCTCAGGCAGCGTACCCAATGCGATCATCTCCCCATGATCGATGATCCCGATGCGGTCGCTAAGCTCCTGCGCTTCTTCCATGTAATGGGTCGTGTAGAGCACCGTCATCCCCTGCTCATTAAGGGCAAGCACCGTGTCGAGGATGTTGCGGCGGCTTTGCGGATCGATACCGACCGTCGGCTCATCCATGTAGACCAGCTTCGGCCGATGCAGTAATCCGACGCCGATGTTGATGCGGCGCTGCATTCCGCCCGAGTAAGTCTCCACGCGATCCTTGGCGCGATCCTTCAAGCCAACGATCTCGAGCACCTCTTCAACGCGCTCCTTCATTCTTCCCCCGCTCATTCCATATAGCCGACCCCAGAAATACAGATTCTCCCGGGCACTCAGCTTCGGGTACAGCGCGATTTCCTGCGGCACAACACCGATAACTTCCTTCACCTGATGCGGTGCGTTGGTTACCGAAGCGCCGGCGACTTTCGCATCGCCGCTCGTTGGTCTGAGCAGACAGGAGAGCATCGAGATCGTCGTCGTCTTGCCCGCGCCGTTAGGCCCAAGCAGGCTGAAGATCTCACCCTCGCGCACTGCGAAGCTGACCTCGTTAACCGCTGGCTCCGCCGCCCCATTAAAGCGCTTCGTCAGAGCCTGTGTTTCGATAATGTTTGTCATGGTCTTCCTCCCATTCGTTATGGCTGATCAAATATCTACTTTGATTGCGTCTTTAATGTAGTTGAAAGGGAGAATTAATGGATGCGTCGGAGGTCATGAAGCGCGGTCCTATTCCAAATAGGCAGGTCACATCGTGGACTATGACCTTAAGTTGCAGATTGAGTGCAACTGTAATGATGACTTTTCAGGGGGTAAATTGGGTGGAATTAAGTTTAATGGGTTTTTAGATCAAGCCCAGCTCGCGGGCTTTGATCGCAGCCTGCGTCCTGTCGCGCACACCAAGCTTGCCCAGGATGCTCGTGACGTGGTTTTTCACCGTCCCTGGGGCGATCACCAGCGCCTCGGCGATCTCGCGGTTGCTGGCTCCAGAGGAGAGAAGCTGTAAGACCTCTCGCTCCCGCTCGGAGAGCGGCTCGATAAGTTCCTCGCCTTTAGGATGATCCGCAAGGCGGGAGAATTCGGCCACAACTTTCGCTGCGACGGAGGGCTGTAGGAAAGATTCGCCTCGCGCCGCGGCGAGAATAGCTTCGAGCAGTTTCTCGGAGGGTGCATCTTTCAGAAGATATACTAAGGCGCCCGCGCGCAGCCCGTCGAAGACATATTCATCGTCGTCGAAGGTGGTCAGGATGATCACCCGGCAGTCCTGCTGCTCGGCGTGCAGCCGGCGGGTGGTTTCAACGCCATCAAGTCGCGGCATGAGCATGTCCATCAAGACAACATCGGGCTTCAGCCGGGCGCATTCCTGAATAGCCTCGATGCCGTCCCCCGCTTCCCCGACCACATCGATGTCAGATTGAACCGAGAGCAGCGTTCGCAGCCCTTCCCGGAAGAGCGCCTGGTCGTCCACAATTAACACGCGAATCACCAGCGCTTGAACCTTCGATGAGGAGGTCATGTGGGGATCCTGACCTCCAGCCTGGTGCCCTGCGCGTGTTCTGAGGTTATCGTAATTTCGCCACTCAGGATTTTCACGCGCTCGCGCAAACCGATGAGCCCAAAGCCTTCACCCAAACCTTCCGGGTCTAAGCCTACGCCGTTGTCCTCTAAAATCAGCGACACACTCTCCTCAGCGGAGTAGTCGAGGAGAAGGGTCACATGGGAGGCGCGGGCGTGCTTATGGATATTTGTGAGGCCTTCCTGCGCGGCGCGAAACAAAGTGTGTTCGACCTGCGGCGCCAGCTCACGTAGCTGACCAGAGACTCGCATCTCAGCCAGCATGCCGGTCGCCCGGCTCTTCTCAAGCAGCGTCTCGATCGCCTCTTCCAGTGGTCGCCCTTCCATAGGCGAGGCTCTCAGCGCGGCTACGGAACGCCGCACCTCGGCCAGACCTTCCCTGGTGAGTGCCTGCGCTTTCGCTAAAGCATCCTGCGCCGTAGTAGGATCTGACTCAAAGACCGCCTGAGCGGCTTCCAATTGAATGTTTACGACCGTCAAGAAGTGTCCCAGGCTATCGTGGATCTCACGCGCCCGGCGGTTGCGTTCTTTCGTCGTCGCCAGCTCCTCGACCTGTACAGCGTAAGCGCCAAGCTGCCGGTTCATATCTTCCAGACGGGCTGCAAGGTGTTGGATTTCCGTACGGGCGTTTAACTCGTTGACGTAAACCTGAGTGAAGACGACCACGAAAACGACACCCGCCGCATAGCCGAGAATGGAGGCTAAAGCATCATCCCATCCATAAAGGAACCCTCCCGGAATGATAAAGACGGCTACAACCAATACTGCATAGAAAATCAACCAGCTTCGTGACAGCACGATTACCGCTTGCCCCACCAACGGTAACGCCATGAGCCACAACGCGCCTGACGCTGGGGTGAGGTAAACAACTGTCGTGGCGATGGCGAGTTGGACCAGGAAGTACATTAAATAGAGTGAGAGCCTATCCTGGCGGGTGATCCAATCGAAGACGAAAACGCCAATGAAGATAAAGAGGGCGCCGAGGGCGAGCATAGTGAGCACGGTCGGAGATGTGAGCGGCTCCTGAATCATAAAGAGCGTTGGGATGTAGCCGGCGATGACGACCAACACGAGAACCAGGTACATGGCACGATCGCTCGTTGTCGTCGACTGGGATTGAGCTTCTTCCAAGGTGTTCATGATAACCCTAAGTCCATTGAGATCTACCTCTGCTCACACAATTCCTAGTATAAGTGAAGATCGGCCGGTGACCCTTGCGCTATTGTAACCCTGATTTACCTTCCCTT
>Ga0255368_10317_pt1 | contig 10888 bp, 7 predicted proteins | sample ANMaggSeSYBR01E6_FD_182094 | JGI IMG/M metagenome (GOLD analysis project Ga0255368, IMG submission 182094) | Sediment cell enrichment communities from methane seep in Santa Monica Basin, California, United Staets - ANME aggregate JGI... | ecosystem: Environmental > Aquatic > Marine > Cold seeps >...
CCTCTTTACTCAAAAGCTCGCCCAGCTTGGCTTTGCCGGCTCCTGACTGATCTCTTATGGTAGCTTTCAGGCTGGTTTTTTGCGAAGAAACCGAATTTTTATTCATTTATTATAATACCTTAGCGCTTTTAAATATTATTTTTTTGGAGATCTATAATTATCATAAATCTTTTTTGCTCCACCACCTATAAGCAGAACGCCTAAAAAATAAAAACAAAAACGTATAAAAAAAATAGCTGAAGAAAAATGTTCTATTTTTTGAATTTTCGGCATTACCTGGGGTATCCTGAAAAATACGCCGATTCCTGCCAGGACCAAAATAATTCCCCAGACAATCTGAATATTTATATTATTTTTTGCCATAGCTTTATCCTGTTTTGTTTAAAAACTCTATTTCAACCCTGCGATTGTTTATTCTCCCTTTTGCAGTTTCATTAGTATCTATGGGGTTTTCCGGCCCCATTCCAATGGTTTTGATTTTTGTTGGATTAATTCCCTTGCCTGTAAGAAAGCTTTTTACGATATCAGCCCTGAACAAAGAAAGCTCCTTATTGTAATCGTAAAAACCACTAGAGTCGGTATAGCCTTTTATAATAATGTCTGTGTCAGGATTTTGAGCCATTATCTCAGCGACTTCATCAAGTTTTATTAAAGCATCATCTGAAAGCTCGGCTGTCTTGTATTTGAAATATATGATAATATTTTTATCTGGAATTTGTCTAAGTACAATACCTGATTTATCAAGGTGATCTCCATTATTATCTGACAGGTTTTCATTTGAAATATTTTTATCCTCTAATAATTCATCTTGCTCTTCAGAAATTTGAACTTGTTTATTTTGTTCTGAATCAATTTGATTTATGGAATACTTTTGTACAACAGGCTTAGAATTAATAGTTGTTGAACTGGATTGAAGCAATTGTTCTGATTTTGAATTATTGATAGTATCAATGATCTGCGTCATATATTTATTTATATTAGAAAGTTTTATTTTGAACTCCGCAGGATATTTAATATACCACCATGATAGAATAAGAAGACTAACTAGTAGAAAAAAACATCCAAGCACCTTGACAGCAGGCTTTAGCCCACCTCTTTTAACCTCTTGATTTGACTCGTTTTCAGCGATTTGGCTTTCTATTGGGGCAACTTCCTGTTTTGGATCACTTTCAGCAATTTGGCTCTTTTGGGGGACAGCTTTTTCAGTAGGTATTTGAAGCTCTTTAGCGCATTCCTTTATAAGAGTAAGTTCATTTATTGTTTTCTGCTCTTTAACATATCCGGTTAACAAGGCCAAATCACATATTATATTTATTAATCTCGGGAAGCCCTTAGACAAAGAAAAGATCTCTCCAATTGCACTTGAGCTGAAAATATTTCTTTTAGAACCGGCAATATTTAAGCGGTGCTTTATGTATTCTTTTGTTTCATTTTCAGTCAACGGCTCGATGTGATAGTTTATCGTAATCCTCTGCCTTAAGGCTCTGTTCTCCGGTTCTATTAATATATTGTTAAATTCTTTTTGACCTACAAAAAATATATTTAAAAGTTTTGTATCCTGTCTTTCTATGTTCGACAGAAGTCGTATTTCTTCGAGAAGCTCAGATTTTAATCTCTGGGCCTCATCAATTATAAGTAATACCTTTTTATTCTTTGAGTAAGCATCATTCAAGAATTTTCTAAGATGATTAAGGAACTCACCTTTGGTGCTGAATTTTTTATCTATTGAAAACACATTTGCAATAAAGTTAAAAAAGTCAAAATTTTCCATACCGGGATCAGGAACATGGGCTGCGATTACATCATCGTCCAGGTTATTTATCAGCGCGTTTATGATTGTAGTTTTACCTGTGCCCACATCGCCGGTTAGAAAAAGGAAGCCTTTATTATCAAGTATTCCATATGATAGAATTGCTAAAGCTTCTTTGTGTTTTTCACCTATCCATAGAAATTTTGGGTCTGTGCTGATTTGAAAAGGTTTTTTATTTAAGTTGTAGTATGAAAGATACATATAATTTTTTAAATATACCCTTTTTGCCCCAGAAATAACAGAATTTCTTTTGCCGCCTCGTCAGGAGTCAGCTCGGTGGTATCTATGCGCAACTCAGGTGACTCAGGAAGTTCGTAAGGATCATCTACTCCAGTAAATCCCTTTATAAGTCCTGCCCTGGCTTTTGCATACATCCCTTTTCTATCTCTTTTTTCGCATACATCAATTGGAGTGGACACATGAACTTCTATAAAACCTCCGTAAGCTTCTATGATTGATCTTATTTGTGACCTTGTAAACGAATATGGCGCTATGGGTGCACATATAGCAATACCACGATTCTTAGTTATTTCACTTGCAACAAAGCCAATACGTCGAACATTTATGTCGCGGTGTTCCTTAGAAAAGCTTAATTCGTTGGATAAATTACGGCGGACGATGTCACCATCAAGGAGGGAAACAGGTCTTTCTCCTATTTCCAGAAAACGAGCATAAAGAATTTTTGCAATTGTAGATTTGCCTGAACCTGAAAGACCTGTTAAAAAGATTGTAACTCCTTGTTTATGAGGAGGAGGATAAGCTTTTTGAAGTTCCTTAATTACCTCAGGGAATGTAGCCCATTCAGGTATCCGCCTTCCCGAACGAATTCTTTCCCGAATATCTGAACTACTTAGAGATATTGTCTGAGTATTAGCAGGAACTTCATTTTGAAAACGAAATTCATCTTCAAAAGGCAGATAAATCATCTCCTCAAAATGGATAACGTTTATATTAATTTCACTAGTATATTTTTCTGACAGATCCCTGGTAATATTGCTGTCATAAAAGGGCATCCCCTTGCTATCCATACCAGGACTCCCGTGCTCATGTCCTATAATAAAATGGGTACATCCATAATTTTTTGATATAATTGCGTCTAAGAGTGCATCTCTTGGCCCGGCCATTCGCATGGCAAGTGGTAGTAAATTTAATAAGTAAGAATCAGGCGGATAGTGATTGGTCACTTCACGATAGCACCTTACCCTTTTATAGTGATCAAAATCATCAGGTTTTGCTATACCTGTAATAGGAAGAATGAGTAAATTGGCGCCGGCTTGTTGCATTGCTTTAACAGTCATTTCAAACTGCGGCCTGTGAATAGGATTTCTGGTCTGAAATCCAACAATTCTCCTCCAGCCAAGTTTTTTATATATAGCTGTAACTTCTTCCGGAGCCATACGCAACTGTTTAAAATCAAAGTGTATCGGCAGGTTTAATACTTCCAGTTTACCGCCTATGTAATAATCGCCGGATTTATTTAAAAGATAATTTACTCCGGGGTGTGTTTGATCCAGAGTACCATAAATTTTTAAGCATTCTTTTTCGCGTTCTATTTCCCAGAAATCTTCAATATGCATAATTGCAAGAAGAAAACCCTCAGGATCTCTAAGAGTTACAGACTGGCCTGCCTCAATTGTGCTCGCCTTTGTGTTGGTAATGTCAAGACAAACAGGTATAGGCCAGAGCATATCGTTTTGAAGGCGCATTCGGTCTAATACAGATTCATAGTCAGAACGTACCATAAAACCTTTTAGAGGCGAAAAAACACCGGTTGCAAGGAGTTCAAGATCGCAGCGCTGCCTCTCATTTAGTGTAATATCCGGAAGTTTAAGCGAAATATCCTTAAGCAGCTTACAGCGTTCTGAATCAGCAAGAAGATTTACAAGAGTCCCGCCATGAGGTTCCGAGTATTCTATATTATTCATAATGATAAATCCGCTTTAAGAAAATATTGATTTCTGGGAGTCTTTTCCCTAAAAGTCTTCAGCCTAACCAGCCTGAGTAGTTACGAAAATATCTCTTATTTTTCCCTAATGTCAAATACAATATTTAAACCTAAATTGAGCGATTTTTTACTCGACCTGCACCAATCTCTTGCGCATCAAGGACTTGCGAAAAGTCTCAACATATCCATTGGTATGCCTACGATTTTCGCAAACCTTGCTACATCAAGGTTTTAGCACATTTCTTCGCAAAAAATCGCTCAACTTAGGTTAGAAAATAAAAAAAGCGAAGTCAAAATAATGCTTCGCTTAAAGAATTGCAATCTTCCTATTCATTCAAGAATTGAATCAAAGGTCTCCTTACCAACCTTCAGGATGACTTTTGTGCCACTTCCAGGCTGTTTCAATTATTGTGGAAAGATCGGCAAATTGAGGTTTCCAGCCAAGCTCCTTGATAATCTTTTTGCTGGAACCAATCAGCACGGCAGGATCACCCGGACGTCTCTTGGTAACTTTTGAGGCAATTGCTCTGCCCGTTACATTTAGTGCAACCTCAATTACTTCTTTTACTGAAAAGCCGTCACCATTCCCTAAATTATATTCTCCTTCCTGCATGCCATTCATAAGCCTCTCCAGGGCAAGAAGGTGGGCCTGAGCCAGGTCGGCAATATGAACATAATCTCGAATACATGTGCCATCTTTTGTTGGATAGTTATCTCCGAAAATATTTATCCTCTCCCTCTGCCCAAGAGCTGTCTGAAGCACCAGAGAAATAAGGTGTGTTTCGGGCCTGTGATCCTCTCCGACCTCACCGTCCGGGTCTGCTCCGGCTGCATTAAAATAACGCAAAGAAACATATTTTAAACCATAGGCATTGCTGAAATCCTTCAGGATCTGTTCCACCATGAGTTTGCTTCTGCCATAAGGGGTTATCGGGTTTTGTGGATGCCGTTCCGTAATGGGAATCTCTATTGGTTCCCCGTAGGTAGCACATGAGGAAGAAAAGATGAAGGATTTGACATTATTCTCAATCATAACCTCAAGCAAATTGAGAGTATTTGCCACATTATTCCGGTAATACTTACCAGGTTCTAATACAGATTCTCCAACATAACAAAATGCAGCAAAATGCATGACAGCCTCAACGCGATACTCTGTAAATATGCTTTTCAGCAGTTTTGAATCTGCCATGGAAGCTTTGATAAAAGGCCCCCACCCTACTGCCTGCCGATGACCGTATACAAGATTGTCGAGTACTATGGGATTATAACCCTTTTTTGCCAGATATTTACACATATAAGAGCCGATATAACCAGCTCCTCCAACAACCAGGATATTTTTCATGAATATTACCCTCTCAAAATTCGTATCATTTTAGATTTTCTTAAATTTAATTGCCCGCTGCCTCTGGTTAATCTCATATTTGAGTTTTCAAATTTCTGGTTATTTAATTTTCAACCATAACAACCTTGCTAATCCTGGTCCCGGGTTTTTCCATTGGGAAGGCATTTCAGATGTCAGATAAATCACATCACCGGCACGAACACTATAAACTGCCTTCCCCAGTTTCATCTGCAATTTTCCTGACAATAGATATCCTATCTCCTCACCTTTATGAATAAAAAAATGGGATGGCAGGTTTTTACCGGGTGGTATTTCAATTCGGTATGGCTCAGCTTTTGGGTCGAAATCCACAGGAGTTAGAAGTTTTGCATATATGCTTCCTTCTGGCAAATCAGGAAATTTTATCTCAACAGCTTCACCCGATGGAAAGATTACACGATTTTCAACATCCACTGATCCTTGAAAAAATGAACTTACATCAACAGAAAGAACTTCCGCTATTTTAAGCAAAGCCGGAAGTGATGGATATATCAAGTCACTTTCAATTTGTGATATTGTACTTGGAGTTACACCAACGAGTTTAGAAAGTTCCGTCTGTGATAACCCTCGTTTTGTACGAAGTTCCTTCAGGCGTATTCCCAAGTCTATTCCGCTTTTTGAGCGCATTTCTGAATCAAATGTAATATTAAGGTCTTTACTCCAGTAGTTAAATGGCTTGTTAAGTGTGTCGATATTACGTCTTTCCGCCTTAAGAATAGTCAGAGATGTTTTTCCTCTTTTTACAGACAGCTCAATTGCAACCTGGGCTGTTTGGTTGATTTGCGCTCTGATACGTGGGGAATGAGCTTTTTTCTCAATAATCCAATATGCAATGGTGTTTAGCTCATAAAGGCGCGGGCAGGAATGTGAATAAAAGTTTATAATATGCTCTTCTCCTTCCCATAGTTCTTGCATTCCAGTAAGGCTTTCAAAGACAAATCTTACGTCTCCATGCAGATTTTCATGAATACCATAGAAGGCATCCATTACCTTGTCTACATTTCTCGGTTCTTCAACCCTTACAATTTGACATAGCCATTCTGATTTTTTATTGTAGAAATTAGAAAAGACCTCGGAGCCGTCCCCTTTGCCATGTGTAAAGCAGTCCAGAATAGTCAGATTTTCATATTCGGCCAGAGAGCCTAATTGTTCTAAAAGATTTCTTGGAGAGCGATCAAAGCTGACATAGATGAGAGGTTTATTTTGAGTCTGTGATGCTTGTATGAAATTTAAACAAAATACCGATGCCAGACTCCCGGCATCGTCATACCATACTACATTATCTCCGATAAAAAGCCCCCCTAATAAACGATCAAGCTGGCCTACACCGGAAGCTATACGAAGTCTGTTTGGATTCATTTTACTATCTCACATAAAAACTCTTTAATTTTATAACGCTACAGCTTTTTAAAAATATATCCGCTTCAGGTATGATACATTCAAATCATGAAAAACTCACGCATAAAATATCGTAAATAAAGAACCTGCCATGAATGGAAGATAATAGTTGCAATTCAGCAAGCCTTTAAGAATAACAAGATCCTGCAAGGTTCTTTTTTAACGATCTCTAATGCGCTCAAACAGTTTCCTGTTTTGAATGTATCATACCTGAAGCTCATTTTCAGCCGATAGAGTGTTGCAAAAACTCATTATGAAATTAACCTGAAATATTTGGATGGATATGGGTTTGTTATAGGTTAACGGGGTTTACTTTTTTTTCCTATGGGGTACAAATAATGAATCTGGTTTACAGTTAACGGTTTTATGCTTTGATCAACTGTGAACTGTAAACGATTACAATTTTGGTACGCCTGGCAGGATTCGAACCTGCGACCTACGGATTAGAAGTCGATTTAACCTATTGGTAAGAATGTTCATATTTTCAACATATTGTATTCACGCACATTTCCGACGACGTTTTTGGTTTCGTTTGGAAATGTTTTTTAACCTTTGACCTTGACGGGCACAATTTGGGCACAATCGGGCACGGCCTCCAAAGCCTTGCCCTTTTTATTTTACAAACCCGAAATAAACCATTGAAAATTCATATTCCGTTACTCTTACCTGTTTGTCAATCAGATTCTCTACAAATAAATGGTTTGATCCAGCTCAAATACATTAAAAGTATGTGTATCATGTGGAGCCTTTGTAATACCTTTACAAACTGTCCTGTCTTGAAATGGTATTGGTTGTTTCTAAATATGGTGACAGTGCAGTGCATATAAACTGCCCAAAGTGTGCGTGCGTAAAAAGGCGATATATATGTCTTTGGAAAGGGTGTGTGTGTGGTATCCGAGGAGGTGTAATTACAAGTTGTAAAATGTAGTGTAATAAAATAATAGTGTAGCAATAATAGTATAGAATTCCAGCACATTATACCGTTACACTAAATTACAGCTTTCTGTAACAGATTTTCCATGCTGTCTAACATTTTTTTACACTATTAAACATCCAATAACACCAAACAAATCCTGTAAAACACGTAATAATAGTATAGTAAACCGTTACCGTTATTGGACGTAAAATATGGGTATCGATTATGACAACGAGTTAAAATCCGTCAAACACATTGATGGTATTATCGCTTATGCTGAGAAGCTTTTGAATATAGAGTTTCGGTCAACTGGTAGGCAACGGTATAGTGCCTTCTGTCCGTTTCATAATGACTCCAAGGACAGTTTCAGGGTATATGTGGACAGTAAGGATGAAGTTCGGTTTCATTGTTTTGGAGCGTGTAATACCGAGTGGGATATTATCATAAAAGTTAATAAATGTAGTTTCAGGGAGGCACAGGAAACATTTGCAGAGTATATGGGCATTACGGATTTTGTGCCTTATAGAGGTATAGCTTCTACGCCCGACAAAAAAAATAAGCTGGATAAGCCAGTTAATTTTGTTGAACTCGTCAAAAAATATTTTAATGACGGCTGCGGCTTCAGGTTTGGTTAGTCTGAACTTTGTTCTGAGCGTTTTTATCAAGGAAAGTTTATTCATGCACATTACCTACATTCATAAATGGATATAATGGCTGTGTTAGGAATCAAGCGAAGGCCTGAGCCTAACATAGCGTATTGAAATGTCAAAAAACTTTTTTGTCGCCATATGGACGAATTAAGGTTAGATTGTCTAAGCCGAAACAAGATGTCACGAGCAAGACGTATAATTTTTTGACAACCCATTGTAAAGATGGAATATTATACCTTCAATTTAAAATGGGTGACTTATCCAGAATATGCCGTGAATGAGGCATTGCCGATATGAAAAATCAACAAATCCATCGTCCAGAAACGATCATCGAATCCATCCGTGGTATCGTAGACCGTGTCACCTACCACAATCCGGATAATGGATGGTCAGTCCTGCGTGTTTTACCCTTCGACAGTCCCTTTCAGCAGGAAACAGTCACGGTTCATCAGACAAAAGTTTTTGCCGGTGCCTCCATGGAATTCCATGGGGCGTGGACGGTTCACCCGAAATTCGGTCACCAATTCAAAGCCACGAAAGCCATTGAAAGAAAACCCGCTACAACCGCCGCATTGGAAAAATACCTTGGATCAGGACTCATCAAAGGGGTCGGCCCGAAGACCGCAAAGAAAATCGTAAATTATTTTGGCAATGACACGCTTGAGGTATTTGAAAATGAGATCGAACGGCTCATGGAGATTACCGGAATCGCTCAAAAGAAACTGACCATGATCAGTGAGGCCTGGATCGAACACCGGGCCATCAGGAAGGTGATGATGTTTCTCCAGTCACACGGCATCAGTACCCTTTTTGCCGTACGGATCTACAAAGAGTACGGTGACAATGCGGTTGAATTTGTTAACGAGGATCCATACCGGCTGGCCCAGGATTTTTATGGCATCGGTTTTTTCTCGGCGGATAAAGTCGCCCTCAGTATCGGTCTTAAAAAAAACAGCCCACAAAGGATCAGGGCCGGTATCAATCATGTCCTGGCCGCCAGCAGGGAATTCGGTCACTGTTACCTGACAGAATCGCAAATTACCGCACAGGTGAATGAACTGCTGGACTTGATGCTCGATGACAGGATACCTGCTTTCCTCAATCAGATGAAGCAAGACGGGCTTGTCATGGTCCGTGAACTCGCCACTTCAGATGGGGCTATCGAAACCTGCTACTATTCTAAATCCCTTTATTTTGATGAACTGTACGTCGCAAAAAGAATTTCCGGCAAAATGAATTCGCCGCCGGTGGACGGGGAGCGAGTTGAAAACTGGATCAACCGATACTGCGAAACAAAAAACTTTTCCCTGAGCGATGAACAGGTGGAGGCCGTCAAGGGTATTGTCGGGGAGAGATTTTCCGTTCTGACCGGCGGTCCCGGCTGCGGAAAAACAACCATAACCCTGGTCATCGTCAAATTGCTTGAAGCGATGAAACGCAAGATCCTGCTTGCCGCCCCAACCGGCCGGGCTGCTCAGCGTATGATGGAGGTCATTGGAAACAAATCCAAAACAATCCATCGCCTGCTGGAGTGGCAAATTGGCCAGTTCAAAAGGAATGAGGAAAATCCCCTTGATGTGGATTTTATCATCATTGATGAATGCTCCATGCTGGATATCCTCCTGACTGCTTCGCTGCTCAAGGCCATTCCACCGCAAAGCCAGATTCTTTTTATCGGCGATGCGGACCAATTACCTTCAGTCGGGGCCGGTAATGTTCTTCGGGATATCATTGCGTCCGGTGCGATCAAGTGCTTTGAATTGAAAAAAATTTTCCGGCAGGCACAAGAATCCCTCATCATCAAATACGCTCACCAGATCAACAATGGTAACATGCCCTACATCAATTCGCCTTTTAAAAAGCCTGAAATATGGCAACAAAAAGCGGACTGCCTGTTCATGGATTCAGATGAAGCCACGAAGGATCAGATCAAGTTCATTGCCAGGGTCAAAAGGTTCTATGAATCCCAGCTATCTGAACAGACCGACACAACCGGATCTGATCTAAACCTTTACGAGTTCAGAATTAATGAAACTGTAGTCCCATATGAAACCGAATTGACCATTCCCAAAAAGTTTCAGCACGTCAATCTTGAAAAGGTGTACAAGGCAAAGGATAGGGTCGAGGAGTTGTTGTCGGTTTTGAAAAAGGTCCATCCATGGTCATCGCTGCATTATGGTATGCCGGCATTTGAAGTGGTCAGGAAACTTTATTTGGAGTGGATACCCAAATATTTCGGGGAAAAGACCGAGATCCAGATTCTTTCACCCATGACAAGGGGTAGCCTGGGTACGGTCAGCTTGAATAAGATGATCCAGGAATCGGCCAATCCTGCTCAGAAGGGAAAAGGTCAATTAAGTGTCGGTGAAAGAGTCTTCAGGGTCGGTGACCGAGTGATTCACCGCAGGAACAATTATGACCTTAACGTTTTCAATGGCGATATTGGAACTATTTTAGAAATCGACACAGAGGAATTGATGCTATCGGTTTCATTTTTTCCTGATGGCCGGGTGGTCGAGTACACACGCGATGCCATTCCGGAACTGGACCTGGCCTACGCCATTACCATCCATAAATCACAGGGGAGCGAGTTTGAAGCGGTTATCATTCCAGTTCTGACACAGCATTTCAAAATGCTGTTCCGGAAGCTGATCTATACAGGCCTTACCAGGGCGAAAAACCTGGCTGTTCTGGTTGGAACCCGTAAAGCATTGGCCATGGCTGGACCTTTTTCAAAACCGACAACAACTCCTCGACCCTATCCTTTGCCTTGTACACCTTTTCAAGA
>Ga0255368_10348_pt1 | contig 10862 bp, 4 predicted proteins | sample ANMaggSeSYBR01E6_FD_182094 | JGI IMG/M metagenome (GOLD analysis project Ga0255368, IMG submission 182094) | Sediment cell enrichment communities from methane seep in Santa Monica Basin, California, United Staets - ANME aggregate JGI... | ecosystem: Environmental > Aquatic > Marine > Cold seeps >...
CATTACTACTACATGTTACTACATTTTAATTAAATTCAAAAGCCAACGAAGGAGTATCTCATATGCGAATAGGAGTTTACATCTGTCACTGCGGACTGAATATCGCAAGTGTCATAAACATGGATGCACTGCACGAAAAAGTAGAACAGATGGAGGGTGTCGAACTTGTCAAGGACATACAGTTCATGTGTTCCGACGTCGGGCAGGATGCGCTCATGGACGATATTGAAGAGCACGACATCGACAGGGTACTCGTTGCCGCATGTACTCCAAAGCTTCACGAGAATACGTTCAAGAAAGTACTGGAGCGGGCGGGACTTAATACATATCTTCTTGAGATCGTAAACATCAGGGAGCAGTGCTCATGGGTGCACATGGACCATCATGACATGGCAACCCAGAAAGCCTTCGACCTCATCAAAATGGGAGTTGCCAAGCTCAGCCTACTGGAACCTTTGCAGATAAGGAAGACAAAAGCGAACAAGGACGTTCTCGTCATAGGTGGCGGGGTCGCCGGAATAGAAGCAGCCCTCACACTAGCGGATTCCGGCACACATGTCTATATGGTCGAAAAGGAACCCACCATTGGCGGCAAAATGGCATTGCTCAATGAAGTGTTCCCGACAAATGACTGTTCCATATGCGTCCTCGCACCAAAGATGACCGATGTGCAGAACCATCCGAACATCGACCTTTTCACATACTCCGAGATCAAAGACATCTCCGGATCAGTTGGCAACTTCAAAGTAAAGGGCATTCAAAATCCCAGATATGTAATTATCGACAACTGCAAAGGCTGTATCGATGAATGTTCAAGGGTATGTCCCGTGGACATCTCCAACCCCTTCGACAGCGGTCTGGGGAAAACGAAAGCCATCAACATGCCCATACCGCAGGCCATCCCCCAAACAGCATTCATCAACAGCGATTACTGTGTGGGCTGCGGGCTTTGCAAACAGGCCTGCCCTGCAGATGCAATTGACTTTAACATGAAGGCAGAAGAGTTCACCTTTACCGTGGGAGCGGTCATAGTCGCAACCGGTTATCAGGGATTCGATGCAAAACGCAAAGAAGAGTATGGCTATGGAGTGTTCCCCGATGTCCTCACCAACATGGAGCTGGAAAGATTGCTCAATGCTTCCGGCCCAACCCGTGGAAAAGTGGTCGTGCCCTCTACAAAGGAGACACCTAAAAAAGTGGCTTTCATACAATGTGTAGGCTCAAGGGACGAGACCGTTGGAAATCCTTACTGCTCACGCGTCTGCTGCATGTCCTCCATGAAGAACGCACAGATGATCAAAGAACGTTATCCTGACGCCGAGGTCACCATTCACTATATTGACATACGTGCCGCCGGTGAGATGTACGAAGAATACTATGTGCGTTCACAGATGATGGGCATAGACTTCATTCGCGGAAAAGTAGCAGAGATACAGATAGACACACAAGGGAAAATGTTGCTGAGGTATGAGGACACCCTTGAATGCGCTGTCTGTGAAGAGAACTATGACCTTGTGGTACTCGCAACCGGAATGGAACCCTGCAGCACGACCGAGCCAATAGCCAGAACACTGAATCTCACAAAACGAACTGACAGATTCCTTTCCATCGCACACCCGAAGATGCGACCTGTGGATGCACACATAAACGGAGTGTTCATCGCCGGCTGTGCCTCAGGACCAAAAGAGATACAGGTATCCATTGCACAGGGGAGTGCCTCTGCAGCACGTTCCACACGCCTCCTTGCAAGAGGTGAACTCGAGAACGACCCTTTCAGTGCATACGTGGATGCAGAAAAATGTATCGGATGCCGTATTTGTGAAGACACCTGTAATTTCAACACCATCAGGGTCATTGATGGAAAAGCAGTTGTAGATGAGATCTCATGCCAGACCTGTGGCTCATGCAGTGCCTCATGTCCGGTGGATGCCATCGACATGCCCCACAGCACCGATGCTCAGATAAAAGCGCAGATAGGGGCAGCCCTTGAAGTAAAGGATGAATTTCCGCTCATCATAGCCTTCCTTTGCAACTGGTGCAGCTACGCGTCAGCAGACCTTGCAGGAACATCAAGGATACAGTACCCCACCAACGTGAGGATAATCAAAGTGATGTGTGCAGGTCGTGTTGATCCCGACTTCGTACTGGAAGCATTGCAGAGAGGTGCTGACGGGGTCATCGTTGCAGGATGTCGTCTTGATGAATGCCATTACATCATTGGGAACTATGATGCAAAGCACAGGATGGACAATCTCAAGGAAGTACTGGAGGAGATAGGCCTCGACCAGAGAAGACTTCGTGTAGAATGGATATCAGCTGCCGAAGGTGAGAGGTTTGCAAAAACCATCGAGGATTACGTGGATGTGCTGACAGAACTCGGACCGGTAGGTTCAGAGCTTCCTGGAGGAGATACGGATGAGTGATGAAGAAAAGTCCATGACCGTTTCAAAGGAAATGGACATCGAAGGAACTCACGTACTCTACAAACTGATATCCGACAGATCCTCAAAGACACTCGACTATGATTACAAACGCTGTGTAGGTTGTGGCATCTGCGTTAAGATATGTCCCACCAAGGCCCTTGAACTTGGACCGATGAAAGAGATAGCCACAGGCCTTGATGCACCTCCGGTTATGATGGACCTCGAGAAATGCACATTCTGTTCTATGTGTGTCAACTTCTGTCCGGTGAATGCACTGGAAATGAGAAGCGAGGGGGACTTTCCTAAAGAAGACCAATATCCACGCCTGGAACAGTTCGTCAGAATGAACGAGAAGTGTGTGCCATGCTCGCTTTGTGAAGCAACTTGTCCCGAAGATGCCATCGAGCTGGAATACACATTCCCAAAGAAAGAGGAGATTGCACCTCTGAAAGAAAATGCGGAAGGGGAAATAGAGATAGACAACGAAAAATGTAACCTCTGCGGGATATGTGCTCGTTTCTGTGATGCGTTCCTGATGCTTGAAAAGGACCCGACAGCAACCGACCCCATGCCTTTTGAACAACTTATAATAGATGAGGATAGCTGTGATTATTGTACGCTCTGCCAGGATATCTGTCCTGAGGATGCTATCAAGGTCAAAGGGGAAAAACCATGCGAAGTGCCTGAAGTCTCAGGAAAGGTCACCGTGGATGATGCTAAATGCACCCGTTGTGGATGGTGTGATGCGGTCTGCCCCTATGATGCAGTGAACATGCTCAAACCCTTCGAAGGTGAGCTTATGCTTGTCGAGAACCACATCCAAAAATGCGATGCACAAGGATGTCATGCCTGCTTCAACATCTGTCCTTCCCATCTGTGGTACGTACCTGATGACGGAAAGAACATCGCGGCTGTAGATGACCTGTGTACCTACTGTGGAGCATGCGTTAATGCATGCCCTGAAGATGTTATGAAGATCTTCCGCACAAAAGTAAGCCATACGGAGATCCCTGAAAGTCCCTGGGCAAACGAATGGAAGGATGCAATAGGTTCCCTGCTGACAGAGGAAAGAAAGCACCCTGACCTCTCAAGGACCATTGAGGTCGAGAACGAGCCCATGAAAGAACATGTGGACATAGAGTTCCCTGAGGTCGATGAAAAGATGATGGAAGCGGTCTCAAAAAAAATGAAGCTCGCAAAGGATGCTCTTAGTGACCCCAGGACCAGAAGGACACTTAATAAAGGGGAAGGCGATGACATTCACAAAGCTATGAAGAAAATGAAGGGAAAGGGGAAACTCTAACCCTTACCTTTATTGTCGAAACAATACTTTTATTAGGCTCGATTATAATGGGGGTTTTCCCCATTTTGTTATTTTTTCACAATAGGTTTTTAAGTAAGTAATCCATTTTTTAGGCTATGCCTATAAATAAAAATAGTCAGCTATTAAAAGAATTAGAATTGGATGGTGAAATTTCATCATGGTTAGATGCTGTTGCAGAACGTGAATCAACGAGGAAAAGTTATCTTCAATCCATGATAAAATATTTAGATTTTACAGGATTGACACCCACTGAATTACTTGATGAAGCAAATGAAGAGGAAGAGAATCTTCCAAAGAATAGGCGTTCACTTAAAAAATACTTCTCAGGATTCAAAGCAATTTTGAAAGATGGTGGTGAATATCAGAATGGTAAAACACAAAAACCATTGGCAGAAAAATCAATAAAAACACATATCGCAGTAATAAAGAGTTTTTACAATGCTAATGAAATTACATTACCATTTATAAAGAAATCGACAGCCCGAAGAATTAAAGAAAATGATGATAGACCAACGAAGGAACAATTGTCAAAAGTTTTAGAACTTGCTGATATAAAAATGAAGGCAATCATACTAATCGGTACAAGTAGTGGTCTTGCAATGGCTGATATTCTGAATTTGAAAGTTAAAGATATTAGAGATGTAGATGAGAATGACATCACTACAATGAGATTACAAAGACAGAAAACTGGTGTGGACTTCATTTCGTTTTTTTCGCCGCAAGCCACCAGAGCAATAAAATCATATCTGGAATATCGAAATGGTTATGGCACGTCAATAAATGACGATGTCCGTAATGCATGGCACAATAAACATAAAGTGAATAGTGAAAATGATTATTTATTCATTAATGATTCCATACCAGATTCATATTTGGCATCAAAAAATGAAGAAGTCCGTAAGATTGCCAGAAATACATTTCTTGGGTTGTTCAATAGATTGTCAAACAAAGCAAGTCTGTCAACTGAAAAAGGCACTTTCAATGTCATTAGAAGCCACAACATGAGAAAATACTTCTATACAGCAATGATGCTTGATGATGCAAATAATTACCTAATTGACTTTTTCGCAGGAAAAACAATTCCCGAAGATAAAGAAACATATTTTAAAGCTAGTGTAGAAGAAACAAAGAAATTATATCTATCTCATGTAAATGTTCTATCATTTGATGATACAGAAGTATTGATTCTAAAAGACAGCAATTACAAGGCTTTAGAAAAACAATATGAAGATGGTATCAAGCAATTAAGAATGGAAAATGAGATTGAAAATCTTAAAATTCGCATGGAAATGGAACTAAAACCTATTCAACAGATGATTGAATCTCATAAAAATACGATTAAAAGGGATGATTCTAGAACAGCTGAGAAAAATATTGCATATAAAATGATAAGAGGGAATGAGCAAGCAATGCAACGGGTTAAAGAAGATTATGAAGCAAAAATTGCAGAAATTCAAAAAGAATGTGATGAATCATATGGCCATATATTGTAATTTAATTATCTCCATATAGTTTTTGTAGAATTTGACCCTGGATATAGTAATGATAAAATTAGACCACACCAGAGTCTATTTTACAATCATCTATGGATCTCCTCGGATTCTCACGTGCACATAGAGCCTGGAAAAATGTATGACGAGCCGTAAGGAGGGATTAGCCCCACAGAGTTAATGACCCTCAGGGACTCTTCCTCTATCAATGCGTAGCTGTAGTTAAGCATAGTACCTACCATGACATCAATCCCCCTAGCCGCTTGCATTCAAAATTTATCAATGAAACTCTTTTTCCTGAGGCATCTCATCAATCAGTCAGCTTATCATCCATATATATGATGACCTGCAGTTCCTTCTGATCAAGTATCTGTGAAAAATCCCAACTTCCAAGTGCAACTATATGATCATTAAATGCTATACGTGGATGCCACAAGCGCTCCTTGATAACAGGACCTTTTACATCCATATTACTCAGGTGATTGCTGAACCGACTTGTTCCCTGTATCCGCAATTCATTGCAACATCGGGCAATTTTCCTCATATCCTGATGTGATGTATATACTTTCAGCGGATGTTTCTCACCAAACTTGACAAGTTCCTTGTAGAATACCCATTTTATTGTCCTACCAGACTTTCTCCTGGATTGTGACCTATTATAATCATGTTTACTGAAATGCCCGAAAATTCCTATTTTTCCTCCGAATAGGTGCCCTATTGACTTCCACATCTTGATGAAGTTCGTTGCATCCGCGTTTCCATAGGCGTGAAACATGTTGATCAGGGCCTGTCTGATAAACTCCCTTTGCGTGTGTTCACTGAAATCTATCAGGCAAAATGACTCACGGTTATTGCCCATATAGTTCGTTGTGGTCATGGAGTGTACGAGCAACTGATACTGGTTTAAAATACATTTCCCGTGGTTCTTGTATAAGCGTTTGACCTGTGTACCATGGGATTCGAATATCTCAAGCATCTTTTCGTGGGTATTACTATCCCGAACATCATTGACGATCAATAGTTTGGGGTATTTCTGGGAATCAGGTAATTTACTTAGCTTGATCCCATCACGCATGTGGTTTCTGCACATGCCTGTTACAATTACATCTGCGCCAACAGATAGTTCTCTCCATAGATTCCCGATCTGGCCAATACCAACAGTAACCTTGACACCATGAGTAATCTGATGATCTTTCAATCCATTTATATATTTTGTAGGATACTTGAACTCACGACCGAACTGGCCATAATCCTTCTTTTTTTTCTTTTTGCAGGTAGTGATACCATCATCCCATCTGTCACCGAAGTAAAGTTTATCATCTTCATCATCTACGGTTTTCATCATTTCATTATGGACAATGTCCTTGTCCTCAATATCAACCTTAGGGAATCGCAACACATCTTCAGGAAGGGGAGATATTGTATTATAATCTGTCTTGGTCCGCATGTAAGACCAATCAGAAACATTACGGTTAGAACAAATCTCTGGTTCAAGATATGTAACGTATGTATATAGCCCAATATATCCCTCGAAAAACAATCCAGCCATTATGGAACTTATCCGCCTGCGATGTTCACTGTTCATTGCAGGTAAATACAACAACATGTCTTGATTTTGGCATTCAAACATTGCTTCAGATAATCTCATCTCAATGCCAATGCTATTTTCATGGAATTCAGTAAACACAAATCCATGCTTCCCGTCAACCACCAGATCAAAAGGATATTTCCCTATTTTAGCATCATGACCATTTTCTCGATAAAAGTTTTCAAGTAATGTCAAATGCAATATTGAGAATGTCCGATTCTGCACCGCATGATTCTGGTAAAAAGACTTAGCGACACTATCCGGACTCTTTTTGAATTGAACATTATAGTAGAACTTGCCCAATGCATTCAAAAAATATGGAGTTGCATTCTTAAGTTCGCCTTTATGATTCTGGTAGTCCATCCATTTCCAGTTGAGTATTCGACTATTTATCAAAGCCAATCGAATTTTTTCACGTTGAGCAAGGGATATTGGAACACGTTCCCGATCAACGTACACTTTCTTGCTGGCAATCGGGATTACGGGTTCACCAGGTATGACTCTTAATACATCTTTTGCATAAGGCACTTTGTTCAATTGATTAGCTATTGAAGCTACATATTTACGCGCAGAATCTTTGCTTTTGTTTATCTGATTTAGTTCATTTGAATAGTATCTGTATTCTTTAGCAATATCCCTGTATTCGAGATATTTAACTTTCAGATTCTTGAACGTTTTAGAATCGATTTCTTTCTCTTTATGCTGTTTATTCGCAAAGCTGCGACGCTCATAATACAGTCTCTGATAATGATCAGCAACTAAATTCATCCGTTGGCATATCTCTTTCGGATCTGTGCCAGTGATCTCAATGTTAGGTTTGTCTGCTTCAGATATCCTGGCATTGTATTTGCGGTTAAGATTTTCACATACTTCAGTGATATGAGAATTAAGACTTTTGAAATTTGTACGATCAAAGTCAACGTTCTCAAAATTCCAGCGTACATATTTTTCATTTGGACCAATAATCCTGTGATTTTTATTATCCATGTTTTATAATATAGCTTAATAAATATATATTAATTACTATTATAAAATTGCAGGACGAGATAATCTGTGATGTCGATTAATATGAGTATGTAAAAGCAAATTTGTAGATGTATATGCAGATCATGCTGTTGTTTTTCAAGTTTCACATGAAATGTTCTAAATGTGCTCCAATGATTGACTGTCTCTTTCGGATATGTGTTTTCCAAAATGTTCAATTGAATTACATGGTTTGAAGGACAATGATAGAATTAGAAGTATGGATTTTGTATGAGGGTAGGCACATGAACACCGCTGTGTCCATATGCCCTGTTTTACACAACCGAAATGCAAAGCTGGTAAAACATCAGCTAATCAGAACAGAACACCCAAACTCATATGAAAATAGATGCACGGCACATGACAGCTGTTGTAATCTTACGGTATTTTTCAAGTGATCAGGTCTGCTGAGAGTTTAGCAAATCTTTTGAACAACCTGATATTGGTGTATACTGGTCATTGATTTAGTTGAATACAGTTATAATATATTGTATCCATTTATATATATTAATTCCTATGGATAAATTGTATTTTCAAAACAAGATACATGATTCATAGAATTATACCATATATATGGTTTTCAGTAGGAATATAGTTAATACAGAGTATATTCTTGTGAATGACATCATTTAAGGTATTTCAAAAGTCACAATATTCTCTGAAACAAGTGATACATCAAATATCTTTGACATGTTGAGTTAAATTGAATCTTCTTTTTACTTCATGTAAGGGTACTGTGAAGTCGATTGAATTTGCGAGAAACGAATCAAATTAAATGTTCATGCTTGCAGAGTTTAAAGCAACCATATCTGTGCCTGGAAGCAGTGTCCTTAATTCATTATCTCCACGTCGATACCAATGTTACTGTCATTCATGTGGTCGCTATTTTCACTAAGCCTGCTGATAGCAGTATAAGAATCCTGTTTGTGATGAGTGTAATGCTATCGTGAATGCTCAGGCAATGAACAAATACTGCAATAGGGAACAGGTTTTGTCGAGCATATGAACTGTCATGCTTGCTGGTCATATACCTTATGTGCATGACCTTTACTCATGAGATGAGATCAAGTGTCGCCTGTCAAAGCCATTGATGTCCATAATCTTCAACATGTATAACAATATGCAAATGAATTCCTGCGACCCTGGAATAAGGATGTATTGATTGTGTATAGTGGCAACATTTTCATGATTACTGAAGCTGACCTGGCAAGATTGTGTAGTGTCGAGCATATACCCGGGCCAACCATACTTACCTGTACATACATGGTGCTGTATTGATCAGTGGATCTACAGTAGTGTTTGATATGCCAATATCTATGGTTTTTATTTCCATGTCATATGGAGTAAAATATCCTATAGATGTTCCTTTTGTCTAATAGCATGGTGGCACATAATTTTTGGCAGAGACGTATTTTTTTACACGTTCGTCTCAAATATAATATTGGTCCTGGCATGCGAATGCTCAATGTTATCCATGCGATGCAAGGCTAGCATCAATTCCCGCAATGGGAGCTAGTACCATTTCCCTCTGATGTAGGATTCATTCCCTTTCAAATTCATATAAATCAATCAGTATCTGTTCTTTATGTTGATTGGGATGAGTTCAATGGTTCTGGAGGACAAAAGGAGCTGAAGGATGTCAGTTTCGAATATTTATGGTAGCATTCGAATCATTTAACTGGAATATAAAAGATGTAGGACTCTTTCTGATCTTATTGTTTATCAGCAAGTCTGTTCATTCCAAGGACTCTGAGAACCATGACTCCAAATAAAGTGGTTATAATGAGAAAATGAATTCTGCAATCGAAATGGTGCAAAGCTCGTTGAACGTACTGGTTACTAAAGTGTTGTAAATTATTGTGAATATGCCCAAAGCAAAGTAAGATAATATTATAATCCCAAATATAGAAGATTCTGTTTTCATGTATTGTACCCTCATCAATAACTTCATAAATTCATAACTTCATGCATATTAGCATCAAATTAATAAATTTATCACGTCAGTTGACAGTAGACATATTATAATTTATATAACTGTGTCGATATTGTCGATATATCAACAACCGTCAAAAAGGGATGGAACTAGTATGCAAAGGCAATCAGGAACTATATTAATTATCAAAAAGCCAGGCGCAAGAATTCGCATCTACCCTGCGACACGAAACTAACATCCACGACTTAAATTGAGGGGGGTATAAACCAACATTGTCAAGTCACTGCCCACGACTTAAATTGAGGGGTTATATAAACCAACATTGTCAAGTCATTGATCACGACTTAAATCAAGGGGTTATGTGAACCAACATTGCCAATAGGTCTATCGAAGTATCAAGGACAATTGAAGTATTATTTCCATGGTAAACAAACACATCTATAGGTATAGTCTATCACACGCACACATGTATGGGTGTATATCCTTGCGTGCATGGTGTAGCATCTTACCACGGTGATCATGTATATGGTCACTCTTCCTTTTTGCACGGGTAGGGTGTTTCTATAGACTGCTTTCTTTGTTGGTGGTTTTGTTTTCTTTCCCCGCTTGGTTGGGTATGGCATCTATTCTTGCGACATGGTTTCCATGTTGTAACCGCCGATGCAGGACTGACGGCATTTACACATGGTCTGGTAAGGCACATCTATAGATTTATCTTCGTTGGTTTGGGAGTGGTATCACCATTTCCCTGCTTTTCCATGGGGAATGACATCAACACATGCAGGGCATGGGTGTAGCATAAGATAAAAAGTACATCTGATATAATTCAGTTGAAAACTTGAATCAGTCCAAGTTTGATTATTTCATGGAGTTATTGAGTCTGCGTCCATATGGGACGAACTCACGCAAGAAAAATAAATAAGGTACCTGATCACATACAGAGACTGGGGGGTTACACATAAAATACTACACATTTGGAAGAAGTCGACCTTATGCACTATTTAGGTTTGAGGGTACCACGGATCACATCATAACAGAGAAGTGGGACCCTGAAACAGATGAATGGGTTTTTCATCCTGAT
>Ga0255368_10313_pt2 | contig 10836 bp, 14 predicted proteins | sample ANMaggSeSYBR01E6_FD_182094 | JGI IMG/M metagenome (GOLD analysis project Ga0255368, IMG submission 182094) | Sediment cell enrichment communities from methane seep in Santa Monica Basin, California, United Staets - ANME aggregate JGI... | ecosystem: Environmental > Aquatic > Marine > Cold seeps >...
TAAAAGTTTTGCATCGGCATCATAACCCAGTTTTTCTGCCAGGGTTTGCTGGCCACTGGATTGAAATGCGAAGAGAAAAACTATAGCTGTGATCAGCAGGATCGTTCCGGACTCTTTTTTCATTGTATGGAGCTTTGAATGGTACAACAAATATATGGATTTCGTGATGTAATCATTTGGACAATTACCCTACTCTGCTATTCTGATCCAGAAGGAACCACCGTGCCGCTCTACATCTTTGAGATTTTCATGATCCCAGATGGGAGCGATCAGTTCAGATAGTTCTTTATCCTTTGAAATAAAGTAGTTGGGCAAAAGGGTCTCATATTTTTTTGGATTGGCCAGCAGATAAAAAGCCAGACCGTACTGTTCCGAGTAGAATCTGTTGCACATGAACTGGGGGTAATCGTAGGGCAGATAGATATCATGGATATGTACAATGACACCTCTCTTTAGCTTGGGCAGGATTTCAAGAAAAAAAACCAGGGAATCGGAGTTGGGCAAGATCCGGTGCGAGTTGTCCACGAAAAGAACATCATTTGCATTGAGTTCACTAACTATATCAAAATTTGTGTTTTCAAATCGCTCCCGCAGAATTCTGTTGGGCAGCTGATCGATCTCTACCCGTGGCTTCGGATCGATTGAAATAAGCTCAGTACTCAGTTTCTGTTCAATGATGGCCTTATGGGCCACCCGGGTGGAATATCCGGATCCTATTTCAATATATCTTTTAGGCTTGAACCGCGATAGCATGGTGTAGATCCCAATAATATCCAGTCCGGGCAGGAAACCATTGTTCCATACAGGTTTTACAGGATCGCTTTCTATTTTCGAGTCCCGGATCGACCAGATATTCTTTTTATATAAGAGCGCTTTTTGAAGCAGCTTTTTGTAAGTTCCCCGGTTGGCTTCTATGATCTCTAGCAGATCCGGATGTGCCGGCTTTCCATGTCCGTATCTCGGTTTAAAATCTACTTTATACTCTAAATAGAGGTTTTGAAATTTAGGATTCAGAAATCTGTAGAGCCGTTTTATCATGGGATCATGCTGGTTTAAGATTCTATATCAGTTGATGTATCTATAGGTCCTAAAATGATATATAGTTGTCAAGTTTATAATTTAGTCATTTCACCTTTGGATGTAATCTTATAAGCAAATGGTCTACTTTCCCTTGTTGAGGCACGGGAGATATTCGGCCAATGTTTAACCAGTAATTTGAGCATATCCCAATAAAGGAAGCCATTCTTTGAAGGAGGGCGAAAGTAAAACAATCCTAAACTGTATTGCTTGCATAACTCTCTCTGGTGGTTAATTCTATGGATGTTGTAATCCTGGGTAATAACACATGAACTTGTTTCCCCTGCTTTCGGAATCCATTCCTCATCTTTTACCCCCTGGCCAAATTCGTCTTTAATGGATCTAACCTCAATGGACTCCATTAGTTTAATATTTTCAGGCTTCTGTAAAATGTTAAAACCTCTTGCGAGGTGAGGAGGCATGTTTTCGTCGATGTAGATTATCATGCAGCTGAACAGTATTCTAAGGCATCTTTGATTAGTTGAGGATCTATTTCATAGGTAAAGGCAATAAAATCAACAGGTTCCCCTGCTTTATAAAGATTGAATATTGTTTCAGGATAAACGTTAGTTGAGCCTAAAACTGGATGTCCAAACTGTCTTTGAGGATCAACTATAATTCCTTTATCCTTCCCCAGCGGCCAAAACTTGGTTGCAAGCAAATCATTATCAAAGGCCAGGTTTTTAAAAAACACTTTTATAAATTCAAGATTGAACTGCTTTTTACCATCCAAGGTTATTATGCCATCCTCATTTTCAAAAAACAACATTTTACCATCAGTGCGGATACCTTCTAATATTTGTTTTTTTGCAAAGGGGAAAGCGGTATCATATGCATGTGAAAGTTCTAAATGAGCATTAAGTACCTTTCTTGTGGTGATGCCTGCCTCACCAAGAAGATGTAACACATAAAATTCAATCAAAGTATGAAAACTGATTGCTTTGGAGTTTCCAACAGACCAGGAATATCTGCTTTCAAATGGAGACCCCAGATTTTTGTCCCAGTAATTATTCACCCATTTATTCACCTTGTAATAGGGAATACGAAGTATCTTACCAACCTCAGGCAGAGTGTAGATACCATTGTTTATTCGTAGGCTATTTTCGAAGTCCATTTGATGGTTTGGTAGGTAAATTTACAATTTTGAAGTCATTCAACCTATGTGATAAGAGATAGTTTTAAACTACCAACATGGCCCAGTTATTGTTTACGCGATGAAAATCAGCGACATACTGTTCTACGTATGAATTCTTTGGGTAGAATTGTTGAGGTTCTAAACTTGGTTTTGTTGTCCAAAACATTGCCTAAACATCAAAAACAAGAGGGAGTAAGAACATGTCTAACTCCCCCTGTTTCAATTGTGGGATGTACTGGAATCGAACCAGTGACCTCTTGCCTGTCAAGCAAGCGCTCTGAACCAACTGAGCTAACACCCCTTTCGGCGGACAAAGTTATAAAAAAATGGTGATTACCTGTACGCGGTTTTCTGATAGGATTCACGGTCCACTGCCCGTTCGATCATATGCCTGTTTATAAAGACAGAGAGTGAAATGTACCAGATTCCGGACGATTCAAATTGTGAGTAGTCCACCTCCTGTCCGAAGTCCTGGCCGGTAAAGTCCTGGTTGAGGAAGTCGTCCATGTAATATTTGAATTTCAGGTTGAACCCTCCCGGGAACTGTACCCCTGCAAACAGTGAGGGGATCCAGGGGTTGACACGGTCGCTGGTCCACTCGGTGAACTTGTATTTCTCGCCGTCGATGAATTTCTTCTGTTTGTAGTGAAACATCCACTCATATTCACTTCCTGCGTAGAAAAAATAGTTTTTACTGAAGGAGCCCAGTTTGACAGCAACAGGGAAACCCAGTGAGTAGCTCCGGTGCTTGATCTTGGTGTTCTTGTTATAATCGGGGTGTGTGTTGTCTACATCATATCCAACATTCTGAAAAAGGTCCTCCATAATCAGACCAATATTTCGTATGGCAAAACCGGTATATAAACCGATGTTATCTGTCAGGTCAAAATTAAGTTGCTGCTGGGTGTGAAAAAAGAGAGTGAAACGGATATTGTTGTTGACATCCGTACCGTTGAAGTTCATATTTGCTCCCGAGAAGATAATCTCATTTCCTGCTGTATGATAGATATGTTTTTTCTGTGCTTCAATTGTAAAAAACGCCAGGGTCACTGCCAGAATGAGTATATACCTTTTCATCTTTAGAAGTTGTTTTAGGGTTTTCACCTGATAGACAAATAAAGGTACATAAATGTTCTTCATTCACCCTTATGCTCAAATCTTTGTAAGATTATTACTGACCATCCGGTCAAATTGATCCATCAGCTGGTGCAGTAAAGGGTGGTCCACATCAAAGCAATAGTCATCAATCTGTTTTACAGGAAGAACCTTCGGGGAGGTGCCGGAAATAAAAACTGAGACCAGGCTCTCCAGCTCGTCTATAGTTACGGATTTTTCCAGGAGGCGGACACCCATTTTTTTGGCGATCTCCAATACATATCTCCTGGTAATTCCTGGCAGGATATCCTTTTCAGGAACGGTAATCAGGTTACCAGCCCGGTCGATATAGAAGATATTGGACCGGCTTCCTTCGGTGATCTGGTTCTCGGGATTTATGAGGGCTGCTTCATACACACCCTGTTCCCGGATCTGTTTGCCCACCGAGCTTCTAAATTGGTCATCCCATTTTTTAATGCCTGGATTGGGCCGGATATGTGGATAGGTAACAAGCTTTACCCCTTTTTTATACATTGTTTTATCGGGGTAGACATATGGGATAAAATAGCACTTTAGTACCGGCTCGTTCTCTTTGGATTGATGCAGGCAGATCCTGATGTTTCCCTCCCTGAATGGATTTTCACTTACAAGTAAACGCAGGTTTTTAATGATCTTGTGGTTGCCCGGGCAGTTTGTTCCTGATCCTGATATGGATTGTCTGAGCCTCTCCAGGTGATCAGGCAGAAACAGCAGTTTCCCATCGATCAGCCTGACAACCTCATAATAGGTATCGGCAGACATATGGGGGATAAAGCCCGACACATCTGCCGATATACCATTCATTACATATTTGTTACCTAATACACTTCCTGTTGTCATTCTACCCTGATAGAGGCAGCCGGGTTCATCCGAGAGGCTTTAAGTGACTGCCAGCTAACGGTGACCACGGCAATGGTTAGCGATAACAACAAAGATATGATAAAGGTCCAGAACGGGAAGTCGATTCTGTAGGTGAAATTCTGCAGCCAGTTTTTCATTGCAAAATAGGAGAGGGGCCATGCCACAATATTGGAGATGATCACCCACCTGGAGAATTGCGAAAGGAAGAGGTAGAGAATCTGGTTCTGGGAAGCGCCCATCACTCTCCTGACTCCGGTTTCGCGGGTGCGCTTGGTCGTCATAAAAGAGGAGAGTCCCAGCAATCCCATTGCGGCGATAAAGATGATCAGCACTGTAAAGGAGATCACCAGTGCAAAGATCACCTTCTCCTCACCATACAGGGCCTTCAGTTCGTCGCTCAGGTAACTGTATTGTATGGGATAAGAGGGACTGAATTCATCCCGTTTCTCTTCTACCCAATTCAAAACTTCAGGAAAACTCTCTCCTGCCACCCTTACCGAAAGGGTGCGCATGAAATTTGCATTCTCATTACAGACCAAAACCAGGGGCTCCACAGGATTGTGTAGCGAACCGTAGTTGAAATCCTTCACAACTCCGACAATTTCTCCTACCGGGTTGTTGGCACCCTGGATATTGACTCCCCGGATAAACTGTTTTCCCAGGGCCTCATCCCCCCACTGCATCTCTCTGACCAGGGCTTCATTAACCACAAAGGCATTGGTGAAATCCGATCCGAACTCCCTGTCGTAGAAGCGACCTTTAACCAGCGTCAGACCCATTACATCCATATAGTCGTAACTGACAAAGCAGTTGTTGAAAGCTTTTTCACCCATCTCGCCATCATTGGTTTCGGCCGTCATCACCTGTTTTCCGTAAAACCTGCCTGGCGCCGTGGTCGAGAGTGCTGTACCCGTCTCCTGCACCGCTGGATGCCTCTCTATCTCCTCCATAAAGGCGGTAACATTATTGATGATGACAGTATCGTTCAGTGCCAGCATCATAATCTGCTCCCGGTCAAAACCAAGGTCCTTTTTTTGAATATATCCCATCTGAAGAGCAACCACAATGGAGCCGATGATCATCACTGCTGAAATCATAAACTGGGCAATCACCAGCCCTGTTCGCAGCCATCCACGGTCCTTGTTGCTTACACCGTTTCCTTTCAGGATTGAGACAGGGTTAAAAGATGCCAGGTAGGCGGCCGGGTAGAGGCCTGACAGCAGGCCGGTTAGTAATGAGATGCCCAGGATAAACAGAAGGATGGTTGGTTGAAAAATGGTTTGGAATGAGAATGCTGTCCCGGCAAGACTATTGAACAGTGGCATGGCCAGGATGGTCAGGAATGTTGCTGTAAGGCCTGCAACCAGGGACATGACAACAGACTCTCCCAGGAATTGGGACCTTAAAACACGTTTGTTGGCTCCTCCCACTTTCCGTATTCCGATCTCTTTGCCCCTGCTGGTGGCCCTGGCCGTAGTCAGATTGGTATAGTTAATACTTGCAATAACAATCAGCAACACAGCTATCACGGCCATGATATATACATAGTTCATATTTCCCTTGGGGAGGTCCCAGGTCAGTTCATCTTTTTGAAAGTGAACATCAGATAGTGGAGTGATCCGCAGGCTAAAGGAGGCTTTAATCTGATCGCCCAACTCTTTCATATAATTGTCATAGAACTCCGGAAATTTGGCCACTACCATATCCGCTGTGGTATTTTCGGACATCAAAACATAAGTGTAGCATGCTACATTCCAGAATGAGCCCGCACTTCGGTCATTGAATCGTTCGCTTCCGATCTGCTCCTCTATTGTAGCTGTTGAGATCAGGCCATTGAAACGCAAATGAACATTGCCAGGCAGATCCTCAAATACGCCGGTGATATTAAAGGTGGTTCCCTCCATGTCCTTCATGCTCTCTCCAACGACATCCCAGGTGCCAAAGTATTTATGGGCCAATGAACGGCTTATCACCATGGAGAATGGTGCTATCAGGGCGGTGTTCGGGTCTCCTGTTATAAAGGATATTGTAAAGACCGTGAATATAGTTGAGTCGGCCAGCATGATGCTGTCCTCTTTGAAGGTATCCTCATCTCTTTCGAAATAGAAATCTCTTCTGGGCAGGATCCGGGTCTGTTCAACAATTTCAGGATACTCATCCTTTAATGTAGGCCCAAGGGGGATCTGGGTGATGGCCGTAAGATCTTGTTTCTCATTGATGAAGAAATCGCCTTCCAGCCTGTATATGTGATCAAAATTTGCATTGTGCTTGTCATAGGTGACCTGGTCCTGGATATAGACAAAGATCAAAATGGTGGCCGTAATACCGATAGCAAGCCCAAGCAGGTTCAACAGTGTAATAAATTTATCCCGGCCGGCATTTCTGACCAGGGAGAGCAGGTAGTTTTTAAAAAGTGACATCAGGGAGTCTGGTTTTTGGTTATTCAAACTATAGTATATTCAATAGCAGTGCCAAAAGAGCCAAGAAATTAAATATCAAGAGTATATAGTAATCATGCCCGGATGGAGGTGTCCGGATATGAAACACGTCTGTGCGTTATCGGACATGGCCCGGGGCTTTTTGTCGTAAAATATATTTTGCTAATTTTACTTCTATCTGAAACAGCGATTACAATCCTCAATGACCCGACCTATATTTTTTATTGACGATGACAAAGTGATCCTAAACCTGTTAGAGTATACCTTTCAGAGCAGGCACGATTATGAGGTGGTATGCTTCAGGACCGGGGAAGAGTGTCTGGAAAACCTTCAACTGGATCCCAGGCTTATTGTGCTGGATCATATTCTTGCCGGGGTCGGCGAAAATAATCTCAATGGGTTGGAGACCCTGAAAGAGATCAGGAAAGTAAATAAAAAGGTACCTGTTGTGATTCTTACGGGACAGGGAGATGATACCTTGCTGACCGAGTTCATGGAAAATGGTGCGAACAGGTACCTGACCAAAGACGATTTTTTTATTGATTCACTCATTGAAACCATCCAGCAGGTGATCCTCTGATTCCTCTGGTTTCTTTTTCCGAACTTACCGGCTGTTTAATCTCCTTACTGTCATGAATTAATGCAGGCATTTTGTTTTTTTATATGAGATAAATTTATACTTTTGCACTCCGAAATTGAAGAAATTGTGAGCAAGCGGGATTCATATGCAGTACGCATTGCGGGTTTAGGAGAGGGCGATCACGATTTTTCATTTGAGCTTGACAGGCAGTTCTTTGTTTTATTTGAGCATCCGGAAATCAGCAACGGAAATGTGCTTGCAGAAGTAATCCTGGAGAAGAAACCGGGAGTCTTCGCTCTCCATTTCAGATTGAAAGGTGAAGTGGAGGTAATGTGTGACCGTTGCCTGGAGAAATTTATGACTGTTGTTTCTACCACGCAAACCATTTTTGTGAAGATGGGAGAGACACCGGGTGAAATTGATGATGATGTGTTAATCATCGGACGGGACGATCACGAGATAGAGGTGAGTCAGTATCTGTATGAATTTATCATGCTGGCACTTCCCTATCAGAAGGTTCACCCTGATGATTCTGAAGGAAACTCCACATGCAACCCGGAGATGTTGACACAACTGGATGCTCACAGGACCAAAGAGTCGGATAGAGAAGAAAAAAGAGATCCCAGGTGGGATGCATTGAAAGGAATTATTGAAAAAAACAAATAGCTATGGCACATCCAAAAAGAAAGACTTCAAAGACCAGAAGAGACAAGAGAAGAACCCATTATAAAGCTGAGGCTCCTACGCTCTCTACATGTTCATCTACAGGAACAGTTCATGAACGTCACCGTGCTTACTACGTGGATGGAAACCTTTATTATAAAGGTAAACTCGTTATCGACGCTGAAGCCGATTTAGGTTAGGTTCTATTATCTTCAGGGCAGAAGCCCGATAACCCATGCGCATTGGGATCGATATTATGGGGGGCGATTTCGCTCCCGGCTCCACAATACGAGGAGCCATTCTCGCCAGGGAATCCTTACCTGTTGACACCGATATTGTATTGATTGGTAATCAGGATGTAATTGCCCGCTATTCAGAGGAACACCAACTCGATCTAAGCGGGCTTTCAATTATACACACATTGGATTCTGTGGGGATGGAAGATCATCCCCTGAAGGCATTTAAGGAGAAACCGCATGCCGGCCTTTTCATGGGCCAGCGGTTGCTGACCGATGGTTCACTGGATGGGTTTTGCAGTGCCGGCAATACTGGTGCAATGATGATTGGTGCCATGCAGATCATTACCTCCATTCCCGGAATTATCCGTCCGGCCATTGCTGCCACCATACCCAATGTAGAGGGCACACATTCAATACTGCTCGATGTGGGTCTGAATCCCGATACACGCCCCGATGTTTTGTACCAGTATGGCTCCATTGGTACCATTTATTCAAATTTAGTTCATGGAATTGAAGTACCGGGAGTAGCTTTACTCAATGTGGGCATCGAGGAGAGCAAGGGGAACATGGTTACCAGAAGCGCATATCAGTTGATGAAAGAGTCCTCCAATTACAATTTTCTTGGCAATATTGAAGCCAATGAAATGTTTGTCTCCAGCAGGGCCGATGTTATCGTAACCGATGGGTTCATTGGAAATATAATGTTGAAACAGGCCGAAGCATTTTATAAAGTTGTTTCCCTGAAGAGAGTTGGAAATGGTTATTTTGAAATGTTTAATTTTGAAAATTTTGGAGGCACTCCGGTGCTGGGTGTGAATGCGCCCCTGGTTATCGGACACGGAATCTCCAATGACAAAGCGATAAAAAACATGCTCCTTCATACTACTGATGTAGTGGGGGCTGGATTGGTAAACAGGATTAAAGAAGAACTGGAAAGATGAGTAAGATTGCAGCAGGAATTACCGGGATCCATGGATGGGTACCTGAATACAGGCTTACCAATGACGAGTTGAGTACTATGGTGGAGACTACCGATGAGTGGATTATGCAGAGAATTGGCATCAAGGAGAGAAGGATCCTGAAAGAGGGTGCTACTTCCGATATGGGGGCCAGGGCTGTTGAAGGATTATTGAAGAAAACAGGGACCTCCCCGGATGATGTCGATCTGCTTATCTGTGCTACGATCACTTCAGACTATAATTTTCCCTCTACCGCTAACCTGATTAGTGACAAAGTTGGAATAAAAAATGCATGGAGTTTTGATATCATTGCAGCATGTTCCGGATTTGTGTACGGGTTACAGACTGCAGCCAGTTTTGTGCAGTCGGGTCAATATAAGAAGGTGGTTTTTGTAAGTGCCGATATGATGTCGTCCATTACCGACTATACCGACCGTACCACCTGTCCCCTCTTTGGCGATGGGGCTGCAGCCGTTTTGGTGGAGCCGGTTGAAGATGGCATGGGAGTGAGGGACGCTATACTCCTGGCCGATGGAAGCGGGATGAAGAGTCTTCATATGAAGGCAGGGGGCTCGGCTTATCCGGCTTCGCACAAAACAATCGATGCAAAGGAGCATTTTGTGTACCAGGAGGGACAGGCTGTCTTTAAAGTGGCCGTATCCAAAATGGCAGATGTTTCGGTAGAGATCATGGAGAAGAATGGCCTGACCCCCGAAACACTTACCTGGCTGGTACCCCACCAGGCCAATATGAGAATTATTGAGGCGGTTGCCCGCCGGATGGGGATTCCCAAAGAGAAGGTGATGATCAACATTGAGAAATATGGAAATACCACTGCAGCCACCATTCCACTTTGCCTGTGGGAATGGGAGTCTCAGCTGAAAAAGGGTGATAACCTGATTTTGGCCGCTTTCGGTGGTGGTTTTACCTGGGGATCCATCTATCTGAAGTGGGCGTATGACGGAAACAAGAATAATGATTAAGTTTGCATAAAAAGCAGAATATGGCAAAAATAGGTGAAACAGAGAGTACCAACAAAATCAATATGATTGGCATTGGGACCACCATTGAAGGCAGTATTATCTCCAGTGAAAATATCAGGTTCGACGGAAACCTGATTGGTAACCTGAATACCAAAGGGAAAGTGTTTATTGGACAGAGCGGTAAGGTATCCGGTGAGATCAGGTGCAAGAATTGTGAGGTTGAAGGTGTGGTGGACGGAAAGGTTGTTGTGGAAGAGTTACTGTCGCTTCGTTCCATGTCAAAATTATACGGTGAAATTAAGACCGGTAAACTGGCCATTGAGCCGGGAGCTACATTTACCGGTAAATGTGATATGGGTGGAAAAAAAGAAGGTATCATCGAACCAGTCGCAAAACCCAGAGGAGAACAATCGTAAAGATACGGGTCTGAACTCCTTTGTCCGTTACTCCGGAATGGGATTTCAGATGGTTGCTATTCTTCTTCTTTTTTATTGGGCAGGTTCGAAGCTAGATGAAAGATCGGGTAATGAGAAGCCCGCCTATACTGCAATACTGAGCGTGCTTGGTGTTTTTGCAGGTCTCTACATTGTATTAAAAGACTTCATATTTCGGAAAGATGATTGACAGGATCCGCTTCATCTGGCAACTCCTGGTTCTAGCATTGGTACTGACTCTTTTGGGAATAGTGTTGATTTCGCAGTTCAACATAGAGATCTCCCTTACTGTTTTCCTGGTAACTCTTGGATCCGTGACAATAGTGAACCTGG
>Ga0255368_10324_pt1 | contig 10806 bp, 11 predicted proteins | sample ANMaggSeSYBR01E6_FD_182094 | JGI IMG/M metagenome (GOLD analysis project Ga0255368, IMG submission 182094) | Sediment cell enrichment communities from methane seep in Santa Monica Basin, California, United Staets - ANME aggregate JGI... | ecosystem: Environmental > Aquatic > Marine > Cold seeps >...
TATTGAGATTAATCCTTTCGAATACTAATTTTCCAAAGATATTTGATATAGATAATTTGGAATAGCCATCAGCATTTTTAAATAATTGTTTAAGTTCACCTGCCCATTTACTGTTAAAGGTTTCCTCAAAGTTTTTTAATTCCCTCATTAAGTGGGCAAAGCACAATTGTTTGGCCAATGATTTAACTTTTAGTTGAGCAGGTAAGCTGTCAGAAACATAAACTGACATAGGAAAACCATCAGCAAAAGTGTTAATTATTGTTTGGTATCCCCTGCTATATGAGGCAAGTATAAATGTTAAGGTATTGTTTTGAAATACCCAAAACCACGCTTTGATTTTATTTATATGTGCACCCGTTTCATCGCCACCAACAAACTTTGAGGATTGTATTTTTTCTTTTATTTTTTGATATATTGGTTGAGCTTTATTACTCATTGATTCTAAAATATTAAAAATTGTGCCTTCGCTCATTGGCAAGTTAACAACATCTTTTAAGAATTTTTTCAATCTATTAGCAGGTAGGTATTGATATATCGACAAATATGTTACAAGGGCTTGTACATTCTTGCCATATTGTATATTTGCTTTTAAGTGGATTGGCATATGTCCAATTGTTTCACTGCCACATTTATTACAAATACACTGATAAGATTGATGTTCTATATATTTAGGAGTAATTGGAGGTATTACAATTTCTTGTCTCTTTTTGTGTAATTGCGATAATGAAATATCTAATTTTTCACCACATTCTCGACAAAAATTTGGTATATGTTCAATAATATTATCTGGATTTTCACTCATCTTTAATGAACTTCCTTTATGTCCTTTTTGTCCGCCACTTTTTCTATTTGATTTTTCTCGTGAATTTTTAATATTGCTTCGGGTATAATCTTGTGAACTTGGGGTGGAGCTTGTATTACTCTTTCGGCCATTTTTGAGTAGCTGAATTTCTGTTTGCAAATCCTTTATCAAAAATAATGCTTCTGATAATTGTTGTTTCAATTCAGCGTTCTCTCGCTTAAGGTTGTCATAATCACTTTTTGTTATGGTTATTGTCTCTTTGATATTTTAAAGAAACAGTTAATAAGTAACGAACTACTGGCCAATATCAAAAAATTACACACAAATTATTGTTAACTTCGCTGCTGAGTAGTAACAATAATTTTAATAGTTCCTGGTTCTGAGTTCAAAGTTTTAGTTGAACTAGGAACCAAAAACTAAGAACTAAAATCTAATAACTAAAAACCAGGAACTAATTATTATTATGGAACAAAACATAAAAGAAATAGAACAAAACGAACAGCTTGAAGAAAGCGCCTGTGGTTGTGGATCAAGCGGTTGTGGCAGCCATTCAAATACAGATCAGGCAGAACTTCCGATCCGCTTCCAGATTTTAAGGGAAGGAGACCACGTGGTTGAATTTGGCTCAGGTACAGGTAATGATGTGTTTGCAGCTGCCCAGACTGTTGGCTCAAAAGGAAAAGTGATTGGTATTGATGTATCGGATAAAAAGCAAATGAGTGAAAATGACTATTCCGGTTCAAACATAAAAGTAAAAGAATTTGAACAGAAATTATCAACTCTTTTAGAAATAGATACTTTAAACAAGCACAAAAAAGAAAAAGCATTTGTTAAACGATTAATCAAAAACCATAATGCAATTTTCACATTTTTGTATTACAAAGACGTCCCTCCCGATAACAATGGTTCGGAAAGGAGTATCAGGAACCTGAAAGTTAAAATGAAGGTCTCAAACCAATTCAAATCTTTTGAGTTTGCCCAACACTATGCAGTTATAAGATCGGTGATTGATACGACTATCAAAAACTCAATGAATGTTTTTGATGCTTTGGTGAATTTGGCTAATCAAGATTTAGTTCCTGCTGAGTAGTAACAAATTATTTACATCCACAAGTTAATTCATGCAAGCCAACATCAAAAAACGTATCCATAGCCTGTTTGTATTTTACCAGCATTTCAATATCCACTTCATAACAAACCGAAACGCCATTTGTTTCATATTTTACTAATCCCAGGTTTCTTAATTCCTGGAGGTGCTGCGAAACGGTTGTCCGGCTTAGCGGAAGTTCATTGGCTATATCACCTGATTTACAAGAACAACATTTTGACAAATGCTGTAAAATAGCCAGACGTGCCGGGTGCGACAAGACTTTGGCAAATTTTGCCACATCTTGCAATGCGGTTTGAAATTCGGCAGATTTAGTATATGTCATTTCACTTATGAATTATGACGCATACATACGACATAATAAATAAACACCAAAATATATTTGGTGTACAGATTTTCTATTTTGATAAATATAAACAAGGCTGATTCTTTGCGTAATAAAATTTGCTATTTTTACATATTACATACCATAATACAATTTATCAGTGAATAGGACATTATATACAAGAACCTCGTTATTGGTGTTTATTATTTTTATAACGGCTAAATTATGTTATGGACAAAACTGGAACAATCCGGTGCAGGTTTCCAATTTGGAAATGTCATTACAACCAGACATAGCTATTGATGAGGCCGGGGTTATTCATATTGTGTGGAACGAACATTATGATACTGACTTTCGAAAAGTAATGTATTCCAGATCATTAGATGAGGGTGAAACGTGGACACCTGCATTTGATCTTTCTCAAAATAGCCAGGGAGCATATACCTTTTATCCTCATATTTTATCTGGTAATAATGGTAAAATATATATAATTTATGATTATTCCCCTGGATTTCCATCAACAAACACCCAGATTTTTATGCGGGTATTTGACGGTATAAATTGGAACGCCCCAATATTAGTTACTGAATATATGCAAGGAGGGCACAAAAACAAAGCGGTTATAGATAATGAAGGTAGGATCTATGTTTTTTGGTATTGGGGTCATAAATTTTATTACTGTTATTTTGAAGAAAATCAATGGAGCTACCCAGTATCTCCGTATGAAAGTTATCATTACATTGAGAAGGCCACTACCGATGATAATAATAATTTGCACTGCATGGGTAAATATACTTATTCTACAAAAGAAAAAACTGAAAACCGGGTATTGTATTTTACATTTAATAAATCAACTTCAACATGGAGTGATGTGCAAATAATTAATAATGAAAATGTTCTTGCCGGTGGAAGTATTGATCTGGATGAGAATGAAAAACCACACATTGTCTGGAATCAACATTTTACAAATTCATGGCCTTGGATCAATGGTACTAAATATTCTAAATGTATAGGTCCCTCTTTATGGAGTGAGGAAGAAATTATAGATGATCATGTTTACAGTGAAAATATCATCATAAATGAAAACAATATTGTAAACATATTTTTAAGTAAGGATTATGGAGATAGCATTGCTTTGAAGCATTATTACAAAATGGGTGATACGTGGTTAAATATAAATATTGATACAATTTTATCCGACTTAGCTATAAGTGATCCGGCTGTAGTTGAAAAAGACGGAAAATTATATATTGCATATTTTAAGTTCCCGGAAGAAGGTGAAAGCAACATTATGTTCTCAAAATCTGATTTAGTGACTAACATAAGTCAGAATTATAGTTCAGATACTTCAGATAAATTGCTTGTTTACCCAAATCCGTTTATGGAATATACAGAAATTCATTTCAATGTAGCTAAAACATGCTTCGTTAATATTAATGTTTTCAACGGAATAGGAAAATATATAAATACTATTTGCAATGCTACGCTGCAACCCGGTGATACGTTTTGCACCTGGAATGGAACAGATAAAAATGGCAAGTCCGTAAATCACGGAGTATACATAATACAGGTTTGCAAAAATGGCATATCAGAAACACAATTGGTTTATTATACCAATTAAATAAAATACTTAAGATCAATGAAAAACTATTTTCTTTTATGCTTTTATTGTATAATTTATGTCTCAACTTTTGGACAGTGGAATTTTTATACCCCTTATCCCACCGACAATGATTTATTTGGAGTATTTTTTATTGATAAATCAAACGGCTGGACTGTCGGCGAAAATGGATTCATATTTAAAAGTGATGGTGAAACGTGGACAACCGAAGAGAGTCCAACTTCCGAAATTCTCAAAACAGTTTACTTTACAGATAACGAACATGGATGGGCAGCAGGTTTTGATGGGACAATCCTTAAATATGAAAACCAGGAATGGACAATAATAAACAGTAACACTTTTAAGGATATTTATTCCTTATATTTTCTGGATGAAAATAATGGGTGGGCAGTTGGCTATAATGGTTTGATCCTACATTATAATGGTTTTGAGTGGGCAGTTCAGTCCAGCCCAACGAATTATACACTACGAGCAGTTTATTTTGTTGATGCGGTAAATGGATGGGCAGTTGGTCATGAGGGGAAAATTTTAAAATACGATGGAACAGAATGGATGGAAATTGAATCGAATACGGACAAAAACCTTAAAGATGTATATTTTACAGATATTGAAAATGGATGGGTATGTGGTGACCCTGAAGCAATGCTGTACTATAACGGACAAAATTGGACAAATCAGAATATTCCTAATTCAGGAAATGTTAGGTCATTACATATGATTGACAACGAACATGGTTGGGCTGCAGCAGACTATAATATATTGTTTTATGACGGAAATAACTGGACAGTGGATACTGCCGGATATTATGCTTTTAACTTGCGATCAATACATTTCACTGGTTTAAACTCTGGATATACTGTTGGTTATAATGGGAAGATTCACCACTACAATGGGATTAACTGGGTTCAGCATAATTTCAATCTTGGAGTTGATTCCAATTGTTTAGAATTTGTAAATGAAAACTATGGATGGTCTTTTGAGTCTACCAATAAAATGCTTTTTTATAATGGTAGTGTATGGTTAAATAAAAATTATGGTAATAATGATAAAACAGTTTACGATGCTCATTTTCTTAATGAAAACCTTGGTTGGATTGTAGGTTGGTGGGGAACGATTTATAAATACGAAAATGGGACTTGGGTTGATCAGACTTTAGAAGATTTTTCTTCATTACATAGTGTTTATATGCTTAATGATAGTACTGGATGGACAGGAGGTTATGATATGTACAAATATAATGGTCAGGAATGGCTGTATGAATATAATTTAAGTGGCTCTGCACAGTCTATCTTTTTTGCTGATGAAGAACACGGATGGGTAATTGCCGGTGGACTTCATTATGGTTATATTTATAAATGTTTTGAGGGAAACTGGACCATTGAATATGAAACCCATGAAGGGGTATTGTATGATGCTCACTTTTTTGACTTTGAATCAGGTTGGGTTGTTGGTGATATTGGTTTAATCCTGAAGTATGATGGTGAGGAATGGATAGAGCAGCCAAGCCCAACTTATAATCATCTATATGCTGTACATTTTATAGATGAAGAACATGGCTGGATTTGCGGGGATAATGGAACTGTTTTAAATTACAATGGTGAAGAGTGGTTGGAGCAATACACCGGAACCAACATTGCCTTAAATGATATTCATTTTTTAGATAGCCTGAACGGATGGACAGGTGGAGGTATAACACTGCTATACACAAATAATGGTGGGAATATCTATACAGAAATTCAGAACAACTCACCAAAAATAAACTTATCGGATTTACAGGTATTTCCAAATCCATGCAGTAATGTTGTAAACCTGAAGTTTACCCTTCAAAGTAATTCCTTTGTTAATATAGTTTGTTATGATCTGTCAGGAAAGATTGTTTTGGAAAAAATCACAGATTACAAAAAAACCGGAGTGCATTATGCTGATTTGGACATGAGTAATTTATCGGCTGGTGTTTATTTCTTTTCACTTAATTCAAATGAAAAAACAATTATTAAAAAGATTATAAAGCAATAATCGTGTTATTCTATCCTAGAAATGTTAATTGATTCATTCAAATCATTCATCGCATTAATAATCCTCGCTTTTTTAAACTTCCTGATATCTACGATTGTAATTTCAGATTCAAAGATTTTCCTGGTTTTAAGAAGTCGTGACCTGGCCGTACCTTGTAATAGTGGTTTGGAAGGGGTGATCCATTTGTCTTCATCCCAAAACACAATATTGGCAAAAGAAGTATCTGTTAATAATCCATTTTTAACTATCAGGATATCATCGCAATTTTCTTTTTTAAGAAATAGTTCGTTTAATTTAGTTCGATCATAATATTTATAGGAATATTCAATATCATCACATTCAACAATTTTTAATGATTGAACTTTACGAGGAGTGTATTTCTCAAACTCAATTTTCTCAATTTCTTTAGAATAAATTACCCGGCATTTGAAAACACCAACATCAAGATCATTTGGGATTTGGATTAGGTTTTCTAATAACAATGGCTCTTTAATACCAAATAAATCAACCCTAGTTTGATTAAATCGTCGGTTATGCCAGGCAATGTTTTGGAGTTGCCTGTTTTGGATTTTTATGGTTTCAAAGCATCTGGGGTTGCCAACCTTTTGAAGGTTGGCAACCCTATCCGACACCTTATTCTTCAATAATATATTTTTGAATCCTTTTTTCTTCATGATAAAATTGGTGAAAATCAATAAATTCCTTTCGTCCTCCAAACCATTCAAATACTTTATCACGGCTGAGATCAGTGTTTGAATTACTAATTAAGGATTGGAAAGAAGTATGGGGATAGTTTCTGAAGTCATCAATTATTTTGTGTTTCTCAGGATTATAATGAATATAAAACACCAACCATTTAAAATATTCATCATCCTCCACTGCAATTCGCCTGAATGGCTTTGTAAATAAACTACCTGTTCGGGTTTCCTGCTTATTTATACTTAATGCATAAGATTGGAAGAACTTTTGAAATTGACTACTCACTATACTGGATTTGGTTTTAATCAATAAATGAAAATGGTTTGGAAGCAAACTATAGGCACAAGTATGAACATGCTCCTTCAGGTATTTCTTAAATTTATCCAAAAAGAACTGATAGTTAAATTCTTTATAAAACAACAAACCATAATTATTTCCCCTGTTATATATATGATAATACCTATCAAATTCTATTGGAGTTTTTAGCTTTGGGGTAGGCATAATTTTTTTTGTAAATATATGAAAAAAGCAAATAGGGTTGCCAACCTTTTGAAGGTTGGCAACCCTACGAGATCGGCACATAAACCTTATCAATCAACTCAACATATTCCTGTTTACATTCACTAAAACTGGTAACCCCTCCTCCACTCTTGAAAATAAGTTGATCGCCTTGTTTTTCTATAAATCTGATCATAACTGCACTATCCATATTTTCTCCATCGAAATAGCCAAATACACCGGTAAAAAATCCCCGGTCATATCCTTCAGCTTCTTTGATAATTTCAAGGGTTTTTTTCTTTGGAGCCCCACTTGTAGATCCAGCAGGCAGCAATTTAAAAATGACATCCCCTATCCTGCTGCGCCAATCATCCGGTAATTCCCCGCTTATTTTCGAACTGGTTTGTAATAACTCTTTTTCATGGGTTTTGATCCGTTCGACATAACGGAGTTCTTCAACTCTTACTTTTTTTGCAACCATACTCAAATCGTTGCGAATTAGATCTACAATCGTATTGTGTTCCGAAACTTCTTTTATATTATTTAAAAGTTCGTGTTGTGCATTTTCTATTCCCGCATCAATAGTACCCTTCATTGGATAGCTTGAAATTGAATTACCTTTTATTCTGATAAAAGGTTCGGGGGAGAACACAACAAATTGATCCTTAAACAATAATTTATATTTGGCTTTACTATGATCAAAAACCTCTTTTAATGTAAGATTAGTTTCTATTTTTGTTGGATAGGTGAGATTAAGTAAAAAAGTATCCCCCCTTTGAATGGCATCATAAACAATAGAAAAACCCTTTTGATATCGTTCTAATCTTATCGGCTCTTTGTCAAAATAAAACTCCTTCTTTTTCGATTTTTTCGGCAGGTTAGAAAAACAGGAAGTTTGCAGGTAAATCCCTTCCTCCTCTAATTCAGAAATTTCATAGAGTAAAAGATTTTCTTTTTTGAAATCACAGATGAAGACAAAAGGAATCCTTTTGGCACCACAGTAATTCATTTGACTTAACGTATCTTTGCTGCTGTTCACGATTAAGGCAAAATTAGGCAAAAGATGGAAAGCAATATAAAAGTAAGCTATACTCTTCAAAAATGAAGGTACTACTCATCGATAATTACGATTCATTTGTATATAACCTGGCCCAGCTAATTGAAGAAACAGGGCTGTGTGATCTTGAGGTGATATCGTATGATAAAGTAGATGAAAATGTCATTGAGGGATTTGACAAATTCATCATTTCTCCCGGACCAGGCATCCCACCTGACTTTCCTAAGCTTCAAAAATTTGTAAAGCAGTTTTATTCCTCAAAAGATATTCTGGGTGTTTGTCTTGGATATGAGGCCATTGCTCTTGCGTTTGGTGGGGAAATACATCATTCAGGAAACGTATTTCATGGGTTTACCAAAAAATCAACCATCACCGATCCACACAACTATATTTTTAAAAACATACCTGATGGATTCGAGTCCGGCTGTTACCATTCCTGGGCATTAAAAGAAGAATCCTTCCCAAAAGAATTAATAATAACTGCTATTGCTGAAGATGGTATAATTATGGCACTTCAGCACAAACAATATAATGTGGTAGGATTTCAATATCACCCTGAATCAATTATGACAAAATTTGGAAAGCAGATGGTTTGGAATTGGTTAAATCGTTAATTTTTTTCTCGCAAAGATGCAAGCTCGCAGAAATAGATGATTTTGATATGGTTAACTTTTGTCTTGTTTCTTGTTTCTTAAATCTTGATTCTACTCCTTAATACACCGCACACTAAAATAATAGTGCTTTTTAACCGTGGAGCGGTTTATGTTTGCCTGTTCTGGACTAAATTGCCGCATCCATGCTGCAGTTTTACTAAATGGTGTGGCTGTCCAGAAATAGGCATGGCGATATTGATAACTAAAAATATTGGAGGTTTTGTTATAATTCCCAGCGAGCAGCACATTAAATTTCGTTTCCCCTCCCATCATCAGTTTAAACCCTGCCACATCCATCCCTCCAATCGAGTCAGCCAGTGTTATCCAATCTTCGTCAGTAGGCAACCTGAACCCTGTTGGGCAAACTCGAAGTGCTTTTTCCCAACTATACAATCTCCCGAAGATTTTACAATTTTCAGCAAGATTTTTATAACAATAGCTGTCTTTAGTTTTTATATTGAGATTTGCCGACATCCAAACCTGGTCACCAATTTGAACGGTTTTAATTTCCTGGCTGAGTAAATTACCTACAATCAACATAGATAAAAACAAAAGCGAAAACCTGTTTGGCAATTTTTGAATTTCGAACTTCAATCTACTTTTACCCATCCACATACTCCTGCTTTTTCACCAATGCAAAATACCCATCATCAAGTGGAAGGTAACCATACTCATAACAAAAATAATAGGTCTTTCCTGCTTTTGTAGAATAGGTGTTGGTATAATAATCAAAATTAAAACCTTTTTGATTCAGGGTACTTTGATTCGTTTTTGATTTTCCATTGGGATTTAATTCTTCCAGGATTCTCCTGTTCTTTCGCAAAAGCGCATTAATTTGCCGAACATAATTATTCGAGTCTTTTTTACTACGGTTATTAAAAGTATTCCGGCATTGATCGGAACAGAATTTTTTATCAGACCGTCCGATCAGTTCAAAACCGCATTCAGGGCATTTTTTATTTTCCATTAGAATAAAATTGGATCAAATGAGAACCGATGAATTAGTAATCTTATTTCCAAAAATAAACAAAATTCAATATTCTTCACTTAAATTTGACAATTTATCCTGATTATTCCCCGGTTCTTCATATCTGATTTTATTTACATATTACAAAAAACTAGTTTTGTTAAAAATTAAAACTAAACAAAATGAAAAAACAATCACTATTATTTGCAATGCTAATTCTTTTAGGAGCCATTACTTTACAGTCACAGGATTCTATTCCCAATAACAGTTTCGAGAACTGGATTACAAATACCTCACCCAAGGATTGGCATACAGTAAATGAATTGTTGCCATTTGGTTTTTTTGCATGCAATCAAACTACCAATAGTTATTCAGGATCATACGCCATGTCAATGAAAACAATTGATATGCAAGGCTTGACCGTTCCGGCAGTGGCAACATTAGGTACGGTTGGCATGGGCTTTACCGAAGGTGGAGTTCCATATACTGAAAGGCCTGAATCATTAAAAGGTTATTTTAAACATCCCACCTCCGGTGATGAGGTTATGGTTGTTGTTCAGTTTTACAAACAAGGAATTGAAATGGGAACAGGTTTTTGGTCTACCAGTGATTCAGTGGCCGATTTTACCATGTTTGAAGCCCCCATAAATTTTATATCGGCAGAATATCCTGACACCATGAACATAACGATGATAACAGATCAAAATATTATTGGAAGTAGTATGACTATTGATGCACTCCAATTTGAATTTCCACCCGTTCAAATTGAAGATACATTTCATAACAGCATGAAAGTTTATCCAAATCCCTGTAAAGATTATCTTACTGTAACAACTGAGCAGAATATCAATTCGATTAAAGTGATGAATATGGCTGGCGAAGTTATTTTGCTAAAACAAAATACTGATAAGTTTGTAAAGCTTAATTTAAGGAACATACCGGATGGTTTGTACATTGTTGAAATAAATTCAAACAATAGAATGTATCATCAAAAAATATTGGATTTAAAGGTATTTCAAAATCCATGCAGTAATGTTGTAAACCTGAAGTTTACACTTCA